>Ga0074198_1000026_pt1 | contig 307212 bp, 280 predicted proteins | sample EPASupsiteSAE323_FD_64527 | JGI IMG/M metagenome (GOLD analysis project Ga0074198, IMG submission 64527) | Bioremediated contaminated groundwater from EPA Superfund site, New Mexico - Sample SAE3-23 | ecosystem: Environmental > Aquatic > Deep subsurface > Groundwater > Contaminated ...
GGGCATAAGCAAGAAATTAACATCTATAAGTTCAGAAGTCAGTTCGGAAAAGTACGAATCTGAATTCAGCGAATTAAAAGATAGATTTGAAGAAATAAAGGCATTAATAGCTAATGCTGTTAACACAGAACATTTTGAAAACCTCATTAATTCTGAAACAGAAAATATAAAAAAGAGATTCGCTGATATTGAGCGTTTAATAAACGAATTGCCAACAGCCGGAAGCATATATGAAATACATGCTTGTACAAACAGTATAATTGGACGATTTTCAGGGTTTGAATCATCAATAAATCAACTGGATTCATCTGAAAATTTTAACGATTTAAAAATTAAAATTGATGGATTAAAGGAAAAATTTGAAAATTTTGGTTTGGATATTGTAACTGCGAAAGATATATCTGAATTAAAAGCCGGAATAGAAGACATAAAACAAGAATCTAATAAACTCGGAACTTCATTAAACAGTTTAGCTTCAACAAAAGATTTAAGCGGATTAAGAGATGGCATTGAAGGTATAAAAGATCAGGTTGAAACTCTTGGATCAGCTGTTAAAGAAAATGCATCTTCAGAAGATTTAAATAAAGTAAAATCTAAAATTGATGAAATAAATGAAAAATTTAGTAACCTTGATATATCAATAAACAGTCTTGCAACAGCCGGAAATTTAACTGAAATAAAAGATGGTATAGAAACTATAAACGGTCAGTTTAAAGAGTTTGAATCATCAATAAACCAGCTGGATTCAACTGAAGATTTTAAAGATCTTAAAACTAAAATCGATGGATTAAGAGAAAAATTTAATAATTTTGGTACAGGGCTGGCAACTACAGAAGATATAGGCGGATTAAGCACCGGAATAGGTGACATAAAACAAGAATTAAATGCTCTTGCTTCAACAAACAGTATAAATATACTGCAAAGCGGAATAGAATCATTATCAGGCAGACTCAATGAACTGTGCGAGTCAGTAAAAGATATTTCCGATACAGATAATACAGAAAAAATAACAAAAGAAATAAGCCTTGTTTCAGAGAAATTCAATGAATTAAAAGATCAGTTATCTTCAGTTATAGAGAATAATAAAATTGAAATAAATGAAAATAACAGGGATAAATTTGAAGATTTAAAAACGAATATTCAGGGCATAAGCAAGAAATTAACATCTATAAGTTCAGAAGTCAGTTCGGAAAAGTACGAATCTGAATTCAGCGAATTAAAAGATAGATTTGAAGAAATAAAGGCATTAATAGCTAATGCTGTTAATACAGAACATTTTGAAAACCTCATTAATTCTGGAATGGAAGACATAAATGACAAATTTATCGATCTAAAAAAATCAATAAACAGCCTTGCAACAGCCGGAAATTTAACTGAAATAAAAGATGGTATAGAAACTATAAACGGTCAGTTTAAAGAGTTTGAATCATCAATAAACCAGCTGGATTCAACCGAAGATTTTAACGATTTAAAAACTAAAATTGACGGGTTAAGAGAAAAATTTAATAATTTTGGTTCAGGTCTGGCAACTACAGAAGATATAGGCGGATTAAGCACCGGAATAGATGACATAAAACAAGAATTAAATACTCTTGCTTCAACAAAAGATTTAGACGGATTAAAAGTCGAAATTGAAAATATAAATGAGCAATTCAAAAACTTTGATACTGTAGTAAAACAATTGGACGCAACAGATAATTTTGTTAAATTAAATGCAGAAATAAATACAATCAAAGAAACTTTTGATACTTTAGATGAATCAATAGACAACATTGCTTCTTCAGGAAGCAATGTTAAAGCAGGTATAGATAATCTTAAAGAAGAAATCAAAAATATAAGCGCATCTATAAGTGATTTGTCTTCTACAGAGGATTTAAATGAAATAAAATCCAGAATTGGAGAAATAAACGAGAGATTTAACGATATTGATGTATCCATGAATAGTCTTGCAACATCTGGAGATTTAAACGTTGTAAAAACTGATCTTGGTAAAATTAATGAAGGATTTAATAAACTTGAAACGTCGTTAAACAGCCTTGCTTCATCTGCAGAACTAAACGGAATCAGAGTCGGACTTGCTGATATAAAAGGCCAATTTGAAACTTTTGAATCAACTGTGGGACAGAAGGCATCTTCAGAGGATTTAAATGAAGTAAAAGGAATAATCAGTAACGTAAGTGAAAAATTTAACAATTTTGGAATATCGATAAATAATCTTCCGACAGTTGGAGACATTAATGCGATAAAGTCAGGAATAGAAGATATAAATAATAAATTTAAGAATTTTGGTATTTCTGTTAATGATTTAGCTTCAATGAAAAGTATTGATGAAGTAAAATTAGCCATAGAAAGTGTTAATGAGAATATAAATAATAAATTCAATAATCTTGGAATATCTAGAAATGAATTTGCTGTAGCTGAGGATTTAAACGAAGTAAAATCCGGAATAGAGAGTATTAAGGACGAGCTTTTAGATATTAGCAGTCAAATAGTTCAGAGCAGTGATAATGGAAAGTTCGATGAATTAAGGAACGAACTTTCATCTATCAAAGATAAAATATGTGAAATAGATTCTTTGATTTCAAGTGAAAATGCAAAAGAAATTGAAGAGCTTAATTCAGGTATAAATACTGTAAAAACACGAATAATAGAATTAGGAATTTTGATAAAGAATAATAGTACTCAAGATACTGAAGGAATCAGCATTGGAGTTGAGAGAATAAAAGACAGACTCTATGAAATACAAGAGGCATTAGGTCAATTAGTTTCAATAAAAGATATTGAAGCAGTAAAAGACAGATTAACAGGTTCTCTGACGAAGATAGAAGAACTAAAAGATAACATACAAAATTCCTCTGATAAATTAGATTTGATTAAAAATAACATAGAAAGACTGCCGGAAAAAGAAGATAACCTTGAAATTAAAAGCGGAATAACAAATCTTGGCATTAGCCTTTCAGATATGAGAGGGGATTTAAACGGAATCAGTGCAAGAATATCTGAATTTTCAGAAATGGTTTCAAATAATGATTCTAAAGATGGGCTGGAAGGATTATTAAAAGAAATTAAACCTTATTTAGAAAGAACAGATATAAAATTTGAATCGAATATTTTGTATATAAATGAAAAATTCGAAGATATAAACAAACTTATTGAGAAGCTTGACAATAAAGATGCAATAAATCAGGTTAAATTAGATATAGATCTGGTAAAACTCAGTATAAATACTGTAGGTGATGAAGTATCCGGATTGAATAATAAAATAGCAGATATAAAAGAAAATCTGCTTGAAGCGGCAACTAAAGAAAATATAAATTCAGTTGAAGCAGAAATAAAAGATGTATCAAATAAACTTTATGGTTTATCTAATGCCGTAAAGAATATATCCGGCACAAATGATCTTGATGAAGTAAAAGAAAAAATAATTACAGCCGGAAACAATGTAGTAGAGCTGAAAAGTCATCTCGATTCATTATTTGAAGATAAAATTAATTCTGTAATTACTGAGAATGCAAGTTCTTTAAAAGAAAATATTGCTAATTTTGAATATAAATTAAATGATATTAATCGATTAATTGAAAATAACGGTTCTAATTCCAAATTAAATGAATTGAAACAGGAATTGCTAGAGCTGCAGGCAAATATCGGAGAATTTAAATCATTCACCATCCAGAATAGTGAAGAAGAATTACAAAGTTTTAAGCTGTGTCTGGAAAGCGTAAAAGATAAGTTTAATGAGCTTGAAGGTTCATTTAAGAAGTTTGCAACTGTTGAAGATATTGGGATAATAAGAGACAATATTGAAGATTCGATATCCGGAATTTTAGAACTTAAGAAGAATATAGATAGGTTAATAATTATGGATTCAAAAATTACTTCAATCTGTGACAAACTTGAAAATGTATCATCAAAAGAAAGCGTTAACGCTGTTGATGATAACATATCCCGGTTAGCTGAAAAATTTGATGTGTTGCTGGAATTAATAAAAACAGCCGCTACAACTCTTGATATTGAAGATATCAAGGAAGAAATTTATTCTATCAGAGATGAGTTTTCTGAACTGCACAGTAAAATTGATATTTCTTTAGAGGGAAACACAGGGATACTAAAAGATAGTTTCGTTAAACTTGATGAAAAGCTGGGCGAACTAGGTTCATTAGTCGTTGATAACACAAATTTAGCTGACGTATTGGAGAAATCAAACCTTAAAGCTGATATAGAAAATGTTCAGCAAGGAATTGAACAGTTAAAATTAGGTTTGAGTATTGATTATAGTGGTATTAGAGAGAATTTCCTTTCACTGCAGAAAAAACTTGAAGGTCTGAATTTTGACGAGAATATTGAGTCTGTTAAAAATGATATTATAAAATCAGGAGAATCAAACAATAATCAGCTTATTAAGCTTTTTGAAGAAGGTTCTTTTGTTGAAAAAACAAAAGAAAAGCTTGATATACTGCTGGAATTAATAAAAACAGCCGCTACGACTCCTGATGTTGAAGATATAAAAGAAGAAATTTATTCTTTTAGAAATGAATTTTCTGAGTTTAATACTAAAATTGATAGTTCTTTTGACGAAAATATCAGTTCGATAAAAGAAAATATGGTCAGGTTCGATGAAAAATTAAATGAAATTGCTTTACTGGTTGTTGAAAGTACAAATTTATCGGAAGAGCTTGAAAAATCAGGTGTTAAAGCCAGAATAGAAAATATTATCGAAGAAATTATCATTGTAAAATCAAATTTTGCATATGAAATAGAAGGTTTAAATACAAAACAGGATAATAATTTCCAGGGCATTAAAGATAATATTGTTCTATTGCAGGAAATGATTGAAGAACTTAATAAAGAAACTCAGGACGAACCTTCAGAAGATAAATTTAATTCAATTTTAGAAAGAATTAATTCTATATCAGATCTGTTTGAACAAAATGAAAAACTTATTCAAACTGTTGAAAATATGGATCTTAACGAACAAATCGATTCTGTTAAGGAGAATACAGGAACTATTAAATATCTGATAGAAAGTCAAAGTAATGACTTAAAATCTGAATTTGAGGTGTTAAAAGAAGATTTAACATCAATAAAATCCCAATTCTCTGATTACTCATCCAAATATGAAGACATAAAAGATGAAATCCAAAAAGGCTTTGAAGAAAATTCTGTTAATGTTTTAAAACCTGAATTTGAGACATTAAAAGATGAAATCCAAAAAGGTTTTGAGGAAAACTCTGTTAATGACTTAAAATCTGAATTCGAGACATTAAAAGAAGGTTTAACATCAATAAGATCCCAATTCTCTGATTATTCATCCAAGTATGAATATATAAAAGATGAAATCCAAAAAGGTTTTGAAGATATAAATACTATGTCTTCCGCTTTATCTGAAGATTTGCCGTCTGCTAATGAACAGATGAAAATAATAGGCAGTAATTTTAATAATTTAAAACTTGAATTTCAAAATATACTTGATAAATTTGAAAATGTAAGCACCGATATTTCTGATATTAATGCTAAAGCAAATATGATGATATTAACATCAGATGATAACGTCAGCATTTTAAAAACAGCTATTGATACTCCTGCAGAAGAAATAAAAGGAAAACTTGATGAAATAATCGAAAATAATGCTGTTAGCCAGGAAAATTTAAATAATTTAACTGTTAATGTAGCAGCTTCATCAGGTGAATTAATTAAAAAACATAATGAAATTGCTGAAAATATTAGTAATCTTTCCGATAGTGTAGCAAATTCATCAAGTGAACTTATAGAAAAACAAAATGAAATTGCGAAAAATATTAATAATTTATCTGATACATCTTCAGATACTTTAAACAGCACAGAAGCAGTCAGGGAAGCATTGATTCAAATTGCAGTATGGATTGACAATGCGGGAGAATTGCTTGAAGAAACCAGTAGTAATATTGTAGATATCAAGAATAATAACGCAAGAGAAGAAATTCTTTCTACCCTTGAAAATGTAAAAGTTTTTATTGGCAAAACGTTGTCTGATAATGATGAAGAAACCAAAAAACAAATAAAGGAACTTTCTGAAAAATTAGTTCATATAAACAGTATTATTTTTGAAAATTCAAGAGACAGCGAAATTGTTCAGAAAGTAGATCATGTTGATAAAAATCTTGAAAGCCTTGATATCAATATATCCGGAATTTCTCAGGAAATATCAAATATTTCCGGTTTATTGACAGGTTTTGAAGGTGTGATAAAAAATGATCTAAGAGATTTAACCGATAAAATTGAAGATAATGATGTTTCCAGACAGATTGAAAGTAACCTTGGCCGGGTTAAGAAAGACATAAATTCAGAGCTTAAGAAAATCAATACTAAATTTAACAGCATTGAATCAAGGCTTGAAAGTATTGATGAAAAGCTTGCTGCACTTGAGACCGGAAAGAGTTCAGGAGAAGAAAATAGTGAAACAAAATCTCTCCTTGAATTTATAGCCAGTCAAATTACAGCAGTAAATGAATCCGGTAAAAGAAACAATCTGTTGACTAAAAAACTGGAGCAGATGGAAAAGAAAATATCCAGACTGGATGATAACTTAACAAAAATAGCTACTGTTCTTGGTGAAGAAGAGTAATAAAGTTTAGGGATTATGCAGCAAATTAGGAAAAGTCTTGTTATACAATAGTTTTAAGAATTAATTATTGATAAAATTAAGATAAAAATTGTATGTTGATACCTCAAAATTTTATGCGAAGCGGGAGTGTTTCAAAGGGAAACGATGAGTTTTTCTTTGAATAACTCATTCTCTCAAGAAAACAGTTTAAAGGGTCAGTAAATAAGCTGTTTTACGTTATTTGTGCTAGATTATCATATTACTGCATGACTGTAGGGTACAAGTTATTTTTGAGTTCCCTGTGTTTCTTTCTGTTTAGAAAGTTCAGCCATATTTTCTTTGGTAATCTTCTTTCCTTCTTCAACGGCTGGCTGGAGGAATGTATTTAGACCTAAACCTTGCATTTCTCCAACGATAGCTGTCTGGAACATAAACATCTGCATCAACTGTCCGAGGTTATAAGCATTATTTTTTGGTATTTCAATATTGATAACAGGTCTTTTGTCTTGCTGTAATACCTGCATTGTTGCTTTGGCTTCTTCATTTATAAGATCATTAAGCGAATTGCGTTTCATATAACTGAGGGCATCCGGAACATTAGCCTGATTATTTGTTATAGGAACATTTTTATTAAAGTCTTTAACTGTTATAAAAGTAAATACTTTATCATTCTTGCCTTCTCTCCAGAGCTGAAGCTGTGAATGCTGATCTATAGCTCCGATAGCTTTAACTGGAGAATAATTGGCATGAACTGCCTGACCGTCTTTATTGTCTTTTTTACCTAGTGATTCAGCCCAGAGTTGAGCGTACCAGTCTGATACCAGTGCCAGTTTATCTGAATACGGCATTAATACACTATATTCTTTGCCTTTTTGATACATCATATATTGAGTAAGAGCCTGATTTGCAGCAGGGTTTTCCTTGAGATTTTTGGTATCGCTGCAGATTTTCGTCATATTCGAAGCGCCCCTAAGTAATTCTGTGATGTTAATACCTACCATTGCAGCGGGAACCAAGCCTACATCCGAGAATACTGAATATCTTCCGCCTACATCATCTGGAACTTCAAAGGTCTGATAACCTTGCTTGACAGCTTCCTGTTTCAAGACACTTTTTTCAGGGTTTTTATCTGTTACAGCGACAATATGTTTTTTTAAATCTTCCTGTGATATAACCCCATTTGCTACAGCATCCCGAAGCCTTTCCTGAACATTCAGGAAAGTAGCAGAAGTTTCAGGAGTTTTGCCGGACTTGGAAATAGTTAAAACCAGGGTATCTTTAAGATTTAACTTATCCATAACTTCACTGAATCTTTCAGGATCTATATTTTCTATAAAGTGTATTCTGGGATAACCGTTTCTTTGCTCTTTATTCATAAGATTCCATTGTGAATCCACAAGAGCATTGACTAGTGCTTTTGGTCCTAACGATGATCCGCCTATACCAAGAACAACAACATCTTCAAATTTGTTTCTGACATTTTGTTCAACAAAATTTTGAATTTGTTGAGCTTTCTGCATTTGTTTATCAGGTAGATCAATCCATTTTAGCCATTGATTATCAACATTTTTATCTTTTATAAGTCTGTTTAAGGAATTTTTTAGCTGATCATTGTAAGTCACAAAAGCTTCATTAAGATTAAGGCCGTCTTCGCCTATTTTGGTACTGTCAGTTCCATTCAAATTAACTTTCAGAGTGTTTCTGACAATAAAACTTAGGACATAACCGTTATTTATCTGGGATACAGCAACTTTTGCCGGAGCAGGTTTTTTATCTTCAGGATTGCTTGCAATAATGTTACTGGTTTGTACAGCTGTTGACTGAACAGATGCAGGTGGTATGAAATGCATTTGTACCGGGCTTATAAGCATAGAAAACTCCTTGATATTTTATTAATAAGTATTTCTCTATATATTAAAGCCAAAACATGGAAAAAGTTGCCATTTTTAATACTTTTTTACATTTATTTTTACAAAAAAATATTATTGATGAATATTTTTAGAATCATGAATTTTATCATCTTATTTACGCCTGTCATTGCGAGGATTTCAAAGAAATCCGTGGCAATCTTGTCAGTTTTCGCTTATTATCTTCAGACTAAATTGATAAGATCCTTCGGCTTCACTTCGTTTCGCTCAGGATGACAGTGTAAGAGTTTTTCCTGTTATCAGCCACAATTTACCCTCAACTAATATCAATCACTAAAAAATCCTGATTTTTTAGTTACCTTTTATGGAATATTTAAATTTATTGATATATTATAAAAATGAAATTCGTGTTAATATCGGGATGTAGCGCAGCTTGGTAGCGCACTTCGTTCGGGACGAAGGGGTCGCACGTTCAAATCGTGTCATCCCGAAGCCTTTTTAGATAAGTGTATTTTCTGTTTGTGTAATATTTGTGTAATTTACATATTCATTGCTGTTCATTATTAGTAATTATTTAACGCTTTTATTGCTTGTAATTTTCTTTCAGGAACAGGATGGGAGTACCTTTGAGTCATTCTTATATCTGCATGCCCCAGAATGTCTTGAACAACGACAAGATCAATCCCTGCTGATACCATTCTTGTAGCTGATGTATGTCTTAAATCGTGAAACCTTAGATTTGTAACTCCTGCATTTTTACACAAAGATTTAAAAGCTCTTTTAAGGTCATAGTATGGCTTTTTAGTATCGGGGTTAATAAAAACATATTCATTATCCTGAGGCAATTTCTTTAATTCATTTAAAAGCTTTGTAGAAATAGGAATTTGTCTTGATTTGCCGGATTTTGAATTTAAGATTGTAATAAATTTTTGTGTAAAATTTACACAATTCCATTTAAGGTTTAAAATCTCGCCTCTTCTCATTCCTGTATGCAATGCCATTATTATAATGGGTTTTAAGTATGCTTTATCTCCCACGCAGGCATTTAAAAGCCTCTTATCCTCTTCTTTGATTAAAAATCTATCTTTTTTATTTTCAACTCTCAGCTTTTTAACTCTGGAACAAGGATTTTCACTTATCCATTTATTTTCTACCGCAAGACTAAACATCTTTCTTATAGTATCAAATTCCCTGTTGATAGTTGCGGGCTTTATATATCTTTCTAGCTTGATCTCATTACCGTTTTCATCTTTGGTCATTACTTCTTTTTTAATCTGCCTGAAAGTCTTATAACGTTCAATATCAATAGGTTTTATGTCGCTAATATCCTTATTTCCGATAAAGTCAGAGAAATATCTACAAAATAATTCATCCATTTTATAACTTTTTTTATTGGTTTTTGAATATGCTATAAAAACTTTAATTAATTCGCTTAATTTTTTGGTTTTTTTAGATTTGTAGCCTTGAAAACCTTTATAAACATTGGACTTAAAATCATAAGCAAATTGTTCTGCTTCGCTCTTATCAGTAGCACCTTTGCATGCTTTATGGTGTCGTCTACCTTCAAGCATGAATTCAAAATACCAATTTTTATTTTTCTGATATATTCTCATATTCGCTAAGAAAACTTACTTTGTACAAATTTAATCAATTTGTCTTTTTGAAAAATCCGTCTTGCTCCAATTTTACAAGAGATTTTTTCCTTTGGAATTGTACCATTACTTAACCACGAAATCAAAGTATTCTTAGGGACTCTTAAAAACTCTGCTGCTTCTTTAACTGTCAATAATTCCATTTATTCTGCCTCCTCCATTTTAATAAGTGTGTTTAATAAATAATAATTTTCATTCATTTCAATATTCAACCTATCCTCTAAACTTGTAGACCATTCAATTGAGAGGGGAGCACCTTCAGAGTTATTAATATTCGAATGCCTCCAAGTACTTACTTTCGAAGAATCATCGCTTTTTTTAATATCCTCAGTCAAAAGATGAGAGCAAGCTTGATGATAACCTCTTCTATATGCTTTTTCATGAATATGTGCAATTTCCTGAACTAGCCTTTTCTTTATCGCTACTGGCAATTTAATTAAAATATCTTTAAATTTAGCTACCTGTTTATTTATGGTTTCTGTTTTTGTAAATTTATTTATCATTTCAAATCCTCTCTAAAATTCTTTATAGTCAGTTACAGTATAAATATTTGCCTGCCACTTAAGAGCTGTGCTGTCAGTTTTTCCGCCCCTGTTTTTGCCGACTATTACCATCATTGGCTCTTCTGTTTCCTGTGTATAGAATGGGCTATCCTGCTCTTTGTTATAATAACTGTCTCTGTGAAGTAATATAACAACGTCTGCGTTTTCCTCTATCTCCCCTGATCCTTTAATGTCTGCAATTGTTGGGGGCTTAACTTTAGCTTGACCCTTTACAGCTTCTCTATTTATCTGAGCCGGAAGCAATAAAGGAACACCGCCAAGTTCAGCAGAAAGCCATCTTAAATTGCTTGCTATATCTGTTACTTTCTCATATCTATTTCCAAAAGCATCACTTTTGATCTTTGTTAAATGATCTATTATGAGCAAATCAAGGTCTTTATAGTCTTTTGCTATTTCCTGAATATCTTTAAGTGTAAGGTTTGGCTTATTTATATAGTAAAACTCCTTAGTATTAAACCATTCTTCAGCATCTTTTAGTTTTATTTCTGCTTCTTGCTTTTGAAATATAGAATTATTTTCTGATTCAATATAATCTTTAAAGCAAAATCCTTTATGAATAGAAGCAAGCCTGATTAAGTTTTCTTCTTGTTGTTCTTCCAAATCAACGAATAGGATTTTTTTATCTGATTTAAGAAGCCTATAGATCATATTTAATGCAACTGTGGTTTTTCCCATTGAGCTACGACCGGCAAGGATTATTATTTGATTCTTTTTAAATCCTTTATAAATTTTATCCAAGCTTGGATAGCCTGTACTTATAGGGATTTCCATTTCACCACTTTGAAATTTTACTCTAATAGATTTAAGTATGCTTGCTCCCTTTTTAATAAGAGCATTTTGTATCAGTTCGCAATTATCCAAAATATTTGTCATTACTTCTCACCTTTTATATGCTTTAAATACCACTCGTTAATATCCTTGCAACAAGAACAATCAACCATCTTGAAATAAAAATCAAAGTTAGCAAGCTTTTTAATGTCCTGCCTTGCCTGCTCTCCTGCTTCATCATTATCAATCCAGAAAACAACTTTTTTATATTTGGATGTTGGAATGCTACTCAGAAGATTTTTAATCGTACCTACTCCATTGCTAGGAGTCATTATCTGCCACTTTGAGGATTCTCCCGATTCTTCAAAGTGTTGCCATAGTGTATATGCATCAATAAAACCTTCTGTTATTACCAGACTGTCGGCATCTTCAATACGATTAACAGGGCATAATTCAGCATAAGTTCCAGATGCTTTATGAAGTCCTTTTTTACTTAAATCTCCGGGTCTGTATTCAGCCCCTATTAGTTCAAAATCCATATTAAAAATAGGGAATACCCAACATTTTTTATTTCTGTCTATGCCAATGCCCATAAAAGAGCAAGTATCATAAGTTAAACCACGTTTTTTAAAAATAAAGTCTTGCGATTTTACATCATTCATTAGCTCATATTCACATTTATAGATATATTCCATATCTATACTGACTTTGGGCTTTTCTTTAATCGGCTTTACTACTTCTGGTTTAAAGCTAACCTCTTTTACATTATTTCGAATATTTTTATATATTTCGTGGCTATGCTGATTGTTAGCAAAACAGGTTAAAAGTTCTTTTGACTGAGTATAAATCAAGTTATTTTTACTGTTATCAAGACAAATAGGACATTGCCAATATGAATGACCGCCTGTTGTTTTAACTGGTTCGCCCAAGTATGTTACTATATCAGCAAAAGTTAGCTTTTCTAAAATTGTATTCATGATCTAACCTCCCCTGACATGATCCGATCAAGCTCTCTCTGGGCAAAATTTATGCCCGCAATATTGTCCGTTTGCGGATATTGACCCCACTCTTGTCCTTTTCTAATCCAAGTATTTATTTGTGATCTCGGATTACTATTTTTATTCAATGGGTTATCAAGTTTTGAAGTTGCCCAAGCCTTAATTGCTTTGATTAAGTTAACATTGGGAAAATCGGATAAAAGCTTTTTAAACAGTACACTATCTTTTTTTAGATCAAGGGGATAGTTTTCAACACCTTTAAGTTCATTAATGAAATTTTTTTCTTGCTCGGTTAAATGACTTTTTTGATCATCATTATAAATACTATCTATAATACTATCTATAGGCATGCCTTTAACTTGCTCACTATCTATCTTTCCAGAGTTTTCGAGTTCTAAAATTTCAATAACTTTGTTCTCATTTTTTAATAACTCAGTTCTTGTTTTAAGAACTTTGTTCTTATTTTGAAAACTTTTTAAATTTATATGAATAAGATCTTGAATGAGTTTTTTATCTGAAATATTAGGATATGGAATACTCCACTCGTTAAAGTGTTTATTAAACTCAAACAAATTAGTTTCTCTGTTCCAAAAAATAACTTTATTGGATATTAGGGTTTTTAAAGCTACTTTAATATTACTTTTATTAATTCCACAGGCTTTAAAATATTTTGTATATTGTGGAATTATGGCAATTTTGCTTTGACAAGCCCAAGATACCCTGAGAATTAGAAGGATTACCTTAATTTGATTTTTGGAAAAATTTCTTATTAATAGCTCTTCCAAAATACTATTTGCCACTTTAAGCCCTGAATCAGTAGGTTGAGGATTTATCATTTTAAATCCCTCCATCTTCCCAAGAAGAATGGTTTTACAAAGCCTTTGAAAAAAGCTTTTCCTGTTTTCATCTTGAAATAATCATTAAAAATTACATCTAAAGGATTTTTTTGTATCTCATCTTCAGAAGCTTCTTTAAGATGAAACAAAAAGCCATGAATGCAGAATATGTTTTTTCTTTTTTCTTTGTATTCTTCTAAACTATGGACTTGATCTCTTCTATTCGGCTCTTTTTTGTTTTTTTCATCCATATTTCTACTCGCCTCTTTTCCAAATTAATCTGTTCTCAGGTGTTTTATTTCTACTAATATAAGAGCTTAAATAATTTCTAATAAGGCTGCTTACATTGATAGAAGATTGTTTCCTGATCTCTTCTAAATCTTTTGCCATTTCTCTTGGGATTCTTACCCGTAACATGTCTGTTAGTGTTTCTTTCATGGTGTTTTTACCTCGTATTCATGTGTAAGTACAATTCAAAGCAAAAAAATTACTGTTACTAAGTAGATTCTATATATTTATCCCGTTATCATCTGTGAATTTTCTGTTATTAACTGTTATTTTTTGGACACAAAAAAGCAGGTCTATTAAACCTACTTAAAATCTCTAAAATATGATTTTAATTTATTATTTTGACCTGTTCAGGATCTAATACTAACATACATCCTGTTTTAGGCTTAGATCTAATAAATGAATTAACTTCCTTATAATCTTGTTCATACTCTTTTATTCTTCCTGCATCTTTAAAAGCTTGTTTAATTTTATTCAGAATCTTTGTTTTATATTGTCTAGCTGAGTTACTAGCACTGTTGTTAAATATGTCATTATCTTTAAATCCAGTCAAATCTTGATAAGAAACCACATTTCCTACATTTCTGGCAAGTTTAACCATAAAATTAAATTCTTGCATTGTTAAGTTTATACTTAAATTCTTAAGTATAAACTCTAATTTTTTAGAATTAATTACAACAATTTCAGAGGGATTAATATTATTAACGATTTTTATTGCCAATAAATCGGTTAAATCTGTGGATTTATAATATCTTTTATAAATATTGCTTATAGCTTGAATTATCATCTGTTTAGTATAATAATCGCTACAAAACAAATAAGGTTTAAAAAGCTCTATATCTACTAAAGATCCAACTTGACCAATTCTTTGAATTGCATTTAACTGTAAGGGTTTAAAAGAGTGTGTTAAAAAGGATCTTAGATAATCAATATGATTTTCTGAGCATAAGCGACAAATTCGTCTATAGTTATATCCAGAAAAATAATTACTTTTATTTATAATTGGCACAATAAACTTTAAATATGATGAATCTCCAAAATCTGAAATCCCCCTGAGTACATCATTCCTTATTTTTTCTGACCTACTTTTTAATAATGGCAATATATGTTCAAGATATTGGCTTTCTCCACTTGAAGCAATAACATATATTGCTTCTTTTTTAATACTTATAATATTGCTATTTAGAAAAGGAACTATTAATTTAACGTGTTCTGGTAATCCATACTGTCCTATACATAAAATAACCCCACTTACTATCATAAAATTATTACTTTTTAATGCCGGAATGAGCTTTTCAATTATTGAAGACTTATTTAATTCCTTTTTTATCTCTTTAAAAAATGTTATTGCTTCTTTGATAATAGAATTATTTTGTAATTTTCTTTTTTTAAGATAAAACAAATTATCCAAAATCCGATTTAAAATATAATCATTCTCGTATTTAGTCATACTGGGGAAATTTATTGTATCTTCAAAATATTCAAGTAAAACAGCTTTTATTTCATCATCTTCTGATTTATATATATCCTGAATAAATTCTATTCCTAAATTTGAAAGAATTACTGTAGCATTAATACGAATATGTTTTTTAGGATGCCTTAAAAGCGGTTTTATTAATTTATAATGTTTTGTTGTAACTTTAGATGAGATTGCTATTTCTGCAGCTGAACTAACAAACCTATTATTGTGGATTAAAAGCAAAAATAACTTTTCTATTTGAAAATCAGCTATTAAATATGATAATGCTATTATCAAAGAATCCTGAACTAGGGTTTCCTTTTCTTTTTTAAGCATATTTATTAATATATTTACATGTGTTTCATCTCCAAAACACTCAATGGCTAATACCGTAATATTTCTTACATGTTTATTATTATGGGTAAGAAAAGGAATGATTAGATTTATATATTCATAAGCATCCATTTGTATAAATATGTTGATAGAGCTACATAGTATATTAGGAAATGTATGTTTTTCCAGAATTTTTTTGGCATGTTTCAGGATCAATTTTTTAGTACTATCATTTTTAAAATATTTAAAGTAATTTGTTACAAAACGATCAAACAAGAAGCTATTTTCCTCAAACTGAGTAAAAAATAATTCCCAGATTTTTTCTTTATATTTTTTGCTAAAATCGGTCTCTAATAGACACTCAAAAAGGTATAAAAAACGAGTCTTTAGCTCATCATCTTCTGTAGAACACAAGCTATTAATAAGGTATTCTATTTTATTATTATCATTCTCTTGCCCTATATATAGTTTAATGACTTCTCTCCATGCATCATCATAAAAAAACTGAACTTTATCCATAATTTTATAGAATAATTCTGGAGTATTTTTTCTTATATACTGTGCTGCAAAATATGATTGGAAAGATTGGTGTCTGAAAATAATCCTCTTATCTATGAATTCAAAAATCTCAAGAATAATTCCGGTATTCATAAGAGCTTCTTTTTTTTCATTATCTTGAAGAGAATTACTCAAATCCTCACTTGATATTTCTAAAATTCTGTTATTACTTAAAGAATCAAAAGCTATCTTTTCTAAGCAGTTTTCCAATTCATTTTCTAAAAAGTTTTTAATATCATATTTGTTATTCCAAAATCTTGTTTTTTCAAGTTCTTTTCTTGTCAGTATTTTTATGAATTGTCCATATAGATGAGACCTGTTCTCAATTTCAGGTAACATTCCATGTTCTGTAATCATTTTAAGCATTTCGAGTAAAATTGGAATACGAATCAGCTCATTGGATTTTTCTACTAGCTTTTTAAGCTTTTTATAGTTATTTTCTCCTAGATATTTTTCAATCTCAGACTTATTAGGAAGTTCTAATCTTATTTTTTCGAAATAATTAGGTACTTTAAAAGATGCATTTTCACGAGAAGTAATTATAATTTTAGATTTTTGATAGTTGAACTCTTTATTTTCAATTGACAAAACAATACTATCTATATCTGTAGACTGATCTAAACCATCTAACAATAAGCATAAGTTGCTCCAATCCTTATTTATGAACAAGGTCTCAGAGTTTTGATAAAGTTTTTCAATTAATTCAGAGATTATTTCTGGTATACTTTTATATTTATTTGCAACGTTTATTTGCTGACAAGTTATATATATTGGATAAAAATTATAAGAATTAGTATCTTCAAGTAATTTAAGTCCTAAAAAATACAAAAAACTTGTCTTTCCCATTCCAGAAGGATTTACTAGAACATAGTTTTTTTTATCCTCTATAATTGAGGAAAAATGAGTAAAACACCAATCATAATTAACAGATTTATGGCTTTGAATTTCTTCACCAAGTATAAAATTATTTAAAGATGGTATTAGATCATCTTTTTCTCTAAATACTTCTAAATCTAAATCCATATAATGATTATCGTGTATGTGATTATTAAGAAATTTCTTAAAAGAATCCCTTCTATCATTAATTATCTTAATAGCATTCCCTTTGTTTTTTGGTAATTTAGAAGTCATAAATAGAATCCAATTATAAACATAATTATTTGTTAAAAATTATTATAAATGATAATTACTCTTTTGTTTCATTTACGAAAAGTTTTGAACAGGTATTTTAAAGAATCTAAGCATTGAAGCAATTAAACCTGTTTTTGGTTTTAATTCAATTAAATTATTATCAACTGGAAGCGGATCAGGTTCAGGAAGTAAGATAATTGATGCAGGAATACTGACTGGCTCACCTGTAAGATACTCTAAAAATCTCTGGTTAGCCTGTATCATTGAATAAGAATCTGTTTCGTATTCAGGCGGGATTAATTCAATTTGTCTTGTCCAGTCGCCCCTGCTTACTCTTATAAAATACTTTTCAGTCTGCCTGATCTGAATAATTAAATATCCTTTTCTTAGATTCCTGATAATTTTAACCTGCTTTGCTTTAAATAATTCGTGCATTTTAATATATAGATTCTCATAGACCCTGTTATAAATGTCAGTAACCGCTTTTATTTCACTTTCTGGAGTGTCTTGATACAGCGTTTTAAATAATTCAGGGTCGGCAATATCTGTCATCGTCCTTGACCTTGTATGAGTGCCATATTTATTAGTTACCGTTCTCATAACTTCAATTTTATCTGTAAGCTGTTTTAATTCTGATCGTGTTTTGACTTTTGCCTGTAATGTATGAACTTTGACATTAAGCTCTTTTGCCATTTCTTCCAGTAACATCGTTTCTCACTCCCTTAATATTAGTACCGCATTTGTTATTCATCTTGACGTGTCTAGGGTCAATATACTTTCGTTTGTAATTAATCAAATGCAGGCAAAGAAAACTTCTATACACCTTCATATCTCCTATTTTACCCAGTACAAAATCCCCCCTTGAAAAGGAAAAGATTTTTTATTAAAGTTGTAGTAACAATTTTTAATTAGCTGTGCCAAGTGTACGGCTTTTTTGTTTTTTATCACCTCCTCATAAAAAGAAAAGCCCCAGAGTGTTATTATAGGAGTGGGAAGGAGGATTCTGGGGCGGGATAACTTAACCTGCAAGTATTGCTTCGTGTGTCCCTTCTGCTTTAATATCAGCGTAGTTATAAATGCCTGAATATAATTCTTTTCTGTCAAAGATTCTTTTTACTTGTACTTTTGAGAATGTCTTATTTAAGGCTGTTGTATGCCCTAACTCGGTTAGTTTGTTAGCTATCTGTTGAAAGCTTAACCCTTGTTCTCTAAGCTCAAATACAAGCTTTACAGCTTCCGTTTTATTGTTATTTATGGTCAATGATTTTGTGTTTTTATCTGCTGTGTAACCTATTGCAGGTCTACCGCCTGAATAGTTCCCTGTCTTAGCTTTCTCAAGTCTACCGCCTGTCATTCTTTCATTTATTCTTGCTCTCTCGAATGTAGCGAAAGCACTTATCATAGTTCTGAATAATTGACCTGCGGGGTCTGTTGATCTCATATTTTCTGCAACTGATAAAATTTCTATTTCATATTTTAAAAGTTCTTTTTCAATCCATAGTTGAGCAAATGTATCTCTTGCTACTCTGTCAAGCTTTGCAACTATAACTTGATTGAATGTTTTAGACTCTGAATCTTTTAACATTCTGTCTAATGCAGGTCTGCTCATTTTAGCTCCACTAATTCCGGCATCAATGTAATACTCAATGATCTCAATATTATTCTTTTGTGCGTATTCATCTATCTCATGACGCTGAACGTCTAAACCATGTCTGTCTTCATTAGCTTGAGCATCTGTTGAAACTCTTAAATATGCTACTGCTTTCATTATTGACCTCTTTTCTTTAATTCGTTACGTTAATCTGGATTTGTGTAACTTTAAATTTAGTATAAACATTATGTTGATATATGTCAATATAATGATGATAATAATAACAATCTGTTTACATCATCTTGATAGAGAATTGCTATTTATATAGATTCAGTCGTAAAATGCCTAGTATGAAGATAAAAGAAGAAATACAGGTTTTATTAGTCCGCAAAGGATTATCAATGAGAAAGCTCATTCAGCAAATGAATGAGCAAGGTTATGACATTGGATCAATACAAAACTTATCCAGAAAATTTAATGAGGATACAATCCGATTTAGTGAATTGGAAAAGATACTCGATTATCTTGGGTATGAGTTTGATATAAAACAAAAAGGATAAGTCGATGTTTATTAATTATGTAAGTGTTCAAGATTTTATAAAAACAATATTCAAATATACTAAACCTAAAAATATGCTCTCAGATGGGACAAAAGATAAATTCAATATAGTTACCTTTGTCCCATCTGATCCGGATATATATAAGATTGAAGAATGTAATTAGCTTGAATAATCCCCTAATAAGCAGGTTTAGATGCCATATAATATTTCATAGAACTATAGTTTACGCCTTGTGTGGCTTTCTATGAGGTGTGTATGATAATAAAACTACTTTGCTATGTTCTTAAATTTGTTCTTAAGTTCATTTTTTAATCTTTCTGACTTTTCGCAGAGCTTTAAGCATTTTCTTATTAGTGAACGTCCGCAGGTGCAAGGTTTATTTTCTTTTATAGTATTCATTTAGTTTTAAATCCTTGTTATGAGGTAGTGAACAGTTATAAAATCCATGCAGTATAGATATAATGTATGATAGCTCTCTAAGCCGCTTCTAATAGATTTAACTAAATAGCTCTATCTAAATAATTGTCATCATTTATGGGTTTCTAATTGCTGTATCTTTTGTTTGAGCATCGTTATAATATCTTATAATAATATTGGTTATATATTTTCAGTCTTAATAATTGCCCTTAAAAGGCTGGATTTATTAACTTATCGTTACATTTTTGACCATGCTAACCATGCTCTTATAACATGCCTCATGATTTACTAACCAAAAAGGACTGAAAGCATGAATAATGAAGAATTTAAGACCACACAGGTTGCAAAGATACTCGGAATTTCAAAAGGAAGTGTTCCTCTGTGGGCTAATGTACATTTATCTAAAGTAAGCAAAAATAATTTTGGACATAATATCTTTTCGCAGGATGATATTAAACATCTTAAAAAAGTAAAAGAACTGCTTAAAAAAGGATACATGCACGATAAAATAAAAGATATACTTTCAAAAGAATCCGAAACTGAGATAAAAGAACCTATTCAAGAGGCTAAAGATCCAGTAAATAGCGTTAATGTTCAATCTGAATCATCAACCCTAGACCTTATTTTAGATAATGTCGATTTTCGATCATCTTTTACCAATGATGCTTTTAAACAGGTATTAAAAAGATGTATTTATCTTGAAGAAGAAAATAAACGCCTGTTAGCAAAGTAAATAGCCTTAAATGTATGGTTAAGTATGGTTTTCTGGGGGTTTTCAGAGTTTTGATTTATAAATGGAGTAACTATATTCTACACACTTTTAGAGTGTAAAAACGTGTTGTAAATAAGGTTTTAAATTTTATACACTTTTGGGATTTATTTAGATTAGTTATGTTTAAGTTTTAGAAAAGTCTTTATTGATAAAGTTTTGTATATTTTTATAGAAGCCGAAAGTATATATATTGATTTTAAGCCTGTTTGTTATCTCATGGATATAGGTTAATTAATCAGGGGAAATTTTGGAGTATGAAAAAAGAAGTAATTACCAAATTGCATAGAAACTTTGATGATTATGCACACAATATTGAGAGTCAAGAATTTTGGTTTGCAAGAGAATTACAGGAATTGCTTGCGTACACCAAGTGGGATAACTTTCTAAATGTAATTGAGAAGGCAAAAATTGCCTGCATAAACAGTGATAACGAAGCAGGTGATCATTTTGCCGACGTCAGCAAAACGATCGATATGCCTAAAGGGGCTAAAAAAGAGATAGATGATATAATGCTTAGTCGTTATGCCTGCTATCTTATAGCCCAAAATGGTGATCCAAGAAAAGAAGAAATAGCTTTTGCTCAAACATATTTTGCTGTTAAAACCAGATCTTTTGAGATTATTGAGCAAAGAATCGAAGAATTTGAAAGATTACAAGCAAGATTAAAGTTAAAAGATTCAGATAAAGAGCTTTCTAAGGTGATATACGAACAGGGTATTGATGAAAGAGGCATAGGGAAAATAAAGAGTCTTGGAGATTATGCTTTGTTTGGCGGTTATAATACTGCTCAAATGAAAGAAAAATTGGGCGTTCCACAAAGTAGAGCTTTAGCTGATTTTCTTCCCACAATTACAATAAAAGCTAAAGATTTTGCTAATGAACTAACAACTTTTTCTGTTAAAGAACATAATTTCAATAGAGAGTTTGATATTATTAATGAGCATGTTAATAATAACGAAGATGTAAGAAGAGTAATGACAGATAGGGGAATATACCCAGAAGCCCTCCCTGTCGAAGAAGATATTCAGAAACTTGAAAGACGAATCACCTCTGAGAGCAAGAAAATCACTCAAAGCATTGATAAAATACCTTTAATTAAAGATTAAATCACATAATGTAGATTTGAAGTTTTTGTGTAATATTTGTGTAATTTATATAAATAATGAGCAATAATGAATAATTATGAGAAGGTGAAAAAGCTGTAATTATCAAGGCTTTTATGGCATGATTACAACTGTATTTTTACGTTCGGGACGAAGGGGCCGCAGGTTCAAATCCTGTCATCCCGATTTTTTGTTTTTATTGAACTTTAAAGTCTTTTCAATAGATTATTTTTAGCCAGATGATCTATTACCCAGAATTTCATAAGTCTGGCATTTTCACTGGGCTCAGCTTTTAATGGATCAGTATAAGGCCATTCATTCCAGCAATAATGAACACCTAAACTATTATCTAAATGATCACCATGCAAAAGTAATGCCTGAAACAAACTCATATCAATTTTTTGACGCATGGTTTTAAACTCAGGATGATTATACCGTACGGATACGTTGCTGGTTATAACATTTACTCCGACAGCTTCCTGAAAATCCTTAAAAAATCCTTCACGAGTTTTGTCTATTTCTTTTGCCCAATCCGAAACGACCTGTATAAAGGAATTAATACCATGTCCGTTTGCAATAAGATCGATTAATATAGTTTTTTGTCCTGACTCTTTTAATTTTTTAACAATAGTCTCAGGATCTACTTCTATTTTTTCAAGATAACGTCTGTAATGATTCATATATTCTGAATCAGGCTTCCATTCGTCAATTCCTGTGTAACTATTAAATGCCCAGCTGCCTGAAAATGCTGCATAAGTATATTCTTTTATTTTATTTGATAATTTTCCTGCTTCCAGGATCCATAATGGTGATCTCCCTACGCTTACAAGCCTGTCTTTAGGATAAATTCGTGATAAAAACCTTGAAGTGTCAACAAGATCATCCATATTATCTTCTTTTAGCAAAGGGTATTTAGGTAATTTTGCTGAGCAATTTTCGATAAATTTTTTCCGTAAAGTTTCTTTTACAGATTCAGAACAGGAATCATAACCATCAACTGTATCATAATTTTCAGGAATAATAACTTTAGAATTTGTAGGTTTTTGTATTTTGGAGCCGGGACTTGTTAAGGATGGTTGTCTGTAAAAAATATCGTTATTAAAAGAGTTTAAATTTTTAAAATTAGCAGACGAACTTTTTCTACCAAAATTTATTTTCTGATAGGATCTTTGATCTCTATAATTTAAACTTGAATTAGCAATTATCATTTAATTATCTTTCAGGAGCTTCTTATTTGTATTTAAAAATAAAGCAACAAAATAATTGCTAAAAGTTATGATTTTTTATAAATTTCAAAGTTTATTTCTCCACCGATTAGCAGGATTAAAGAAGTGTAATAAAGCCAGATGATAAGTATAATTACTGCGCCAAGTGCTCCATAGATTTGATTATATTTGCCAAAATTTTCGGTATATATACCAAATAACCAGGATGCAACTAACCAGAATATACAAAAAAATAATGTACCGGGAATTGCAACAAGCATTCGTTTAAGTTTTTTTTCTTTAATATCCGGCAAGAAAGAATAAGTTAAAAGAATTACTGTAAAGAGAACAAAAAACGTTATCGGCCATCTGATTAATGTTATTAATATCTGTAAGTAAGTTGGTATGTATATATAATTTCTTAGAAAATTAATTATTATAGGAGTAAAAATAATCAAATTTATTGCTATAAATAAAATAAGTACTGTTATTAAAACCAAGAAAATGGCCAGTCCTTTAGTTCTCCATAATGGTCTTGTTTCTTTAACCTTATATGTCCGATTAAGGCCCTTTATTATAACATCTGTTGCATTTGAAATTGCCCACATAGTACCAAGAAATCCTAATGTTAGCACACTTCCTGGAGATGTCTGATTTATTCCCATTAAGGCCTTTTCTAATATTTCAAGAGCATCTCTGGGTGCTATAGGACTTAAAAAAGAAATGATATGATTTATTACATCATATGAGCTAAATAATCCAAATATGGCAACCAGTGAAATGAAAAAAGGAGAAATAGTTAAAATAAAATTGAATGCCATTTCAGAAGCAAGGCTTGTGAGATCATCTTTTATTATATTTTTTACTATATTTATTAATGTATTCAGAACTTTGTTCATACAGAATTCCAGGTAAGTTAAAATTATCTAGTTCTGTTATTTAATGAAAAAATAAAATAAAATTAATCAGCAATTCGAGTTAAACAATTTAACTCGAATATAATAAGTAAAAAATTTCAAATAAAAAAGCCTCTGAGCTTCAGAGGCATTGCCACTTTCCTGCTTAAAAATGTCGAGAGAGGGACTTGAACCCTCACAGATTTCTCCACACGCCCCTTAAACGTGCGCGTCTACCAATTCCGCCATCCCGACATATAATAGATAGCTTTATGGAACATAACCTAAGTATATGACTTAAATTTTTTGGATATGTTTCCAGCAGGTATAATTATATTAATCCGTTATATTACCGAATGTCAACAGCTTTTTACAGAGATTTTATAGACTATGCTTCGAAACTGAAATTATTCAGATAATAATTTTATATAACTTAATATTTACTGGAAAATATGTTTAATTTTTTATTTATGAGTTTTTATATATTTGGACAAAAGCTCATAAGGTAATAAAGTGATAATATACAATTTGGGGTTCGTAAATCAGCATAAGAACAATAGAATCAGCTTTACAGCAAAGCCCATTCCTTTTAATGTTTTAAAACAAATGGAAAAAAGACTGCTTGAAGCAAATGAAATAGATATTTTTTGCCATGCTTCTCCTGATGAAGATACTTTTAATGGCGCAAAAATTATGGCAGACTGGTTAATTTCCAAGGGCAAAAAGGTTAAAATTTTTGCTGAAGGAAAATTAAAGGGGCTCCTATTTAATGATTCAGATAAAAAACTTTGTATTGTTGATCCCAGGGAAATAAATTACTATAAAACAGCAGATTTGGCACTTGTTCTGGATTGTCATTCTACTCAAAGATTACCTCAAAAAAGTATTAAACTTTTAGATACATATCAGGAAAGTAATATTCTTGGAATTGACCATCACAAGCCGGATGGGGATGATGTTCGAATAGGAAATACGAATAATCCTTTTTATATTGATACAACGGCCAAGTCCTGTAATGGCATAATATACAGATTTTTTGAGGGTTTAGGAATAAAATTAAATGAGAAAACTCTGGGAAATATTTATTGCGGAATGCTTAATGATCTCAATAAGTCCAGATGTTTAAAATATGTCAATGAAGATGGTGTATACAGAGTTAAAAGAACTAATGAGATTCAAAAATTTCCTGAATCAGAAGAACTTTTAAATAAGGTTGAAAATCAGTTATCTTCTGCTAAAAAAGCTGAAATACTTGAGCATCTTGATATCTTATCCAATTTAACTCCTGAAGAAACAGCTTTCCAGAAAAAATTATTCACCGAAATGGTTCAGTTCACTAAAAACGGCAAACTGGCATATATTGTAATTGAACCTGAAAATAAGGAATGGAAAAAATTGGGTCAGGATAATACTATTACAAGTGCAATTTTATCTGACCTGAGAAAAAGGTTACTGGAAAATTGCAGGGAAGATAAGCTTATACCCGATACTTTAAGGAGAAAACTTAACGATATTAAAGGAATTATTATATTTTACAGGGGCGAAGAAAACATTGTTTCTTCAGAAGAAATTTATAGAATGAGCATTCATTCAAAAGATAATTATGCGGATGACCTGATTGATTATATACAGGATAACTTATACCCTAAAATTAAAGCCGGTGGTCATCCTAACAGGGCAGGAGGCAGAATAAATACAGTTAACACTGACAGGTGTAACTCATTTATTAATTATTTCCTGACTGCCGCAGAAAAATTAAATTAAGTAAATAATTAATCAAATAAATCGCTGATCTTGGCTTTTATATCATTATCATCCAGTTCTTTTGTATAAGAATTTAAATCAAGAGCAACCTGGAATAGTCTTGCGGCTTCAAGTTTATCACCTTTTACGGTAATAGCTCTTGCAAGATTATAGTAGGCAAGGGCATAATTTGGATTGTTTTTAATAGCAAGATTAAATAGTTCTATTGCTTTTCCGACCCTTCCAAGATCATCAAGGTATATAACAGAGAGATTGTTATAAGCTATATCGTAGGTGGGGTCTAATTTTATTGCTGTTTCATATTCTTTTATTGATTCGTCAATAAGTCCTTTACCCCAAAGCAGGTAACCAAGATTACAGTGTATTCTTGAATTATTGGGATTAATTTCAAGAGCCACTCTATATACGGTAAGTGCGTTATTATAATCGCCTTTATCGTAAAAAGCGCTTCCAAGACTTATATAAATGTCTGTATCGTTTGGATTAAGGAGAGAAGCGCTCTGATAGGCCGAAATTGCGGCATCATAGTTTTCTTTTGATTCCTGCAGTACATAACCGAGAGTCTGAGCTATGACACTTGTCCAGTTTTTATTTGGATTTAATGTTATAGCTGTTTGATAATATGAGACAGCTTCTTTTACTTCACCTTTCAGATATAGAATGTTAGCCAGATTACTGTGGAGTAAGGGATCATTTGGGTGCATATCAATTAATTTTCTGTATATATCAGCAGCACTGTCATAATCACCCTGCTCTTCATACAGTGCACATAAAGCTTTAAATGCTATTATATTGGTTGGATCAATCCATATAGCCATTTTATATTCATTTATTGAATCGACTATTTTGCCAATAGACCTGTAAGCATCTCCTAAAAGGACATATAGCGGTAAAAATCCAGGAGCTTCCTCTATTGCTTCCGAATAAAGATCAATAGCTTTGTAAATACTTTTGGTTTTTTCAAGGAAATATCCTTTTACAAAGATAGGAATAAATTTTGCATAAGATAATTTAATAAAAAGCTCTTTTTGAGCATCTTTATCGAATGGAAGAAAAAGCAAGGCAAGTAAAAAGTTCCATTCAGCCTGAACTTTTTGTTTAAAATCAATATTATACTTGTATTTTAACAGTAAATACATTAGATAATGAGGTCTTGAGGATTTTAATTTTCCTTTTGCAATAGCCAATTTTAGATACGGGATAGCTTCAGATATTCTGTCTTTCTTGGCAAGAGTCCTTGCCAGCATGAAATATGCATCTGCCATATTTTTATCATATTCAATGCAAAGGTTAAAATGGCCTATTGCTTTATCTAATTCCCCATTATGATAAAGAGCGACTCCAATTTTATAATGAATAACAGGCGAGTACAGGTTAGATTCCATGGCTCTTTGATATTCAGTTATAGCTTCTTCAAGGTATTGTTTTGCCTGATAAATATCAAGATGCCAGTCAACATACAAGTCACCAAGCCTGATATGAAGGTCAGGATTTGTCGGATCAATTTTTAAAGCCGATTGACAAAGTTCTATGGCTTTCTTGAATTGACCGCCTTTTAGCATTTTATTTATTTGAAATCGTATTTCATTATTTTCTAATGTTCTGCCAGCTTCAGCCATTTTTTTCTCATTCTGTATTTTATATATTTATACCCAGTTTTAATAACTAAAAAACTATTTTAATTTAAGTATATATTTTCTTTATCGGTACAATCTTAAAAAATATTGAGGATTTATTTCAATATTTAAATTTATTCATTAACTGCATTTTTTAATTTTAACCTATTTAGCTCTTCTTCAAAACACATTTTTATAATTTTATTTCTGGAAGTTTCCTGAATGTCCGTGAATTTTATTACAGAGAGTATATTTTTATTTTGTTTAACGTTATATAAAACTTCACCAAATCCCTGAGCAAATTCTTTCCATTTTGACAGATAAATATTAAATTGCCAAATTTCTTTAGGATTAAGCTCTTTATCGATTTTAAATCTGATTCCGCCACCGCTGATATTGATTGTCTCGGTTTTAATTTTCGTTCCCCGGTGTTCCAGCGTACATTCAAGTTTTAATGGCATCCTCAGGTATCCTCTTCTCTGGATTTTTGTATTTTCTTCAGGAAATTCTATCACAAAATCGTGATTAAATGGAGAATCAATAACAACTGAATCAAAATTATAAATTCCCAAATTTGTATACGCTATAACATTTAATTCTTTACTTTCATATAAATATTGGGCAAATGACTGTGCTTTATCAGGAAAGATAAGTCCAATTCTATCTTTTGTAATCCATTTGATACAGCATGTTATATCTGCTGATCGAATTTCAGATATTTTAAACGTCAATCTGGCTTTATGGCCAATTTCCAGTGCTTTCATATTAAAATTTTACCTGATTCAGTTTAATTAAAAATGTACAAAATTATTATAATACGTTTGTGATATCTAGCCTACAACTTCATTTATTTATTGGATTAAGATCTTTCCAAGGACAGGTATCATATAAAAATAAAGGAAAAGTTATGAGAATAAATAATATTAATCTAAATAATATCCCGCCTCAATTACCCGAACCCGGTCAGAGAGCTGAATTTAACAGTGTTAATAATTCTCAGCCGAAAGGATTAACTAATTTTGTAAATGAACTTTTAAGCTGGCGGGAAAATGAAAAACTTGAAAGCAGAAAATGTCCCAGATGGGATATATCAAGAATTCCGTTAAAATATTTTATTAATAACGCTCATGAAAATGATAAATTCCTTCCTGAGTTTATAAATGCAGTACAGTCAGCTTTTCTGCCATGGACTCGTGCTTCATCAGGCCTAATCAGGTTTGAAAGAATATTTAATGAGGATATAAGCGATATTATTATTGACTGGGCTGATACCACAACGATTGGAAGAGATTTTGAATGCGGACATGCTGATTTGAAGGTTTTTAATAACAAAATTGAAAAAGCAAAAATCGAGATAGTAGTTTCCCCATTGATAGATAATTTTGCAAGTACTCAGCAAAGAATTGAGAGAGTCAGAAGGACAGCTCTGCACGAAACAGGACATTCCCTTGGTCTAAATCATAGTGAGAATAAAAAAGATATAATGTATTATCGTGGGATAAACAATAATAAGTTGTCTTCTAACGATATAAAAAGGTTATCCGATCTGTATCAATCCTCAAAACCTGATATAATTAAATATTGAAAAGACTTTAACTAAGGATAAGAAATGAAAAAAATACTTGTAATTGCACCTCGCCCTATGGATGAAACCCTTGGAGCTGGCGGGACAATTCTTAAACATGCGGCAAATGGTGATGAGCTGCACTGGCTTATTCTTACAAAACCTGAAGAGTCCAAGTGGGGAAAAGAAAAAATTGAAAGAAATATAAAAGAAGTTACTAAAGTTGCTGAAATATACAAATTTCGAAGCTTTAGGAGGCTGAATTTTTTGCAGGATTCTCTCGATGGAGACAAATTAAAGGAGCTTGTAGAAATAATAAAAGGAACTTTTGAGCTTATTAAACCTAATATAATTTATCTTCCTTTAGGAAATACTCTGAATGATGATTATTATATTGCTTTTAAAGCATCTTTAAAAGCACTGGAGTCTTTCAAAATTAAAATACAAAAAATACTCTGTTATGAAGTTGTTTCTTACCTGGATTTTGTTTCAGAAGCTGTTAATCCTAACGTGTATACTGACGTTTCTGAATTTATTGATAACAAGCTTGAAATTATGAATCTGTACGAAGAAGAAGTTCAGGGATATCCCATGCCAAAATCTACAGAAAGTATAAGATCTCTTGCAAAAGTAAGAGGAGCTACAATCGGTACTGAATATGCAGAGGCTTTTATGCTGATAAAGGAAATTTGCTGAAAATTTAGAGCAAGTTTGGCTAAAATTTTAAAAAGTTCGTTCTTAATTAATAGGGGTTAATTCCCTGCATTCTATCGGATAACATGATTTTGATTCAAGATTTCTACTTAAAAAAGACAAGCTATAACAGATTATAAAGTAAATAAATGCTATAAATAAGAGTATTTCAAGTTCATGATAAGTTCTTTCATAAATAATTTCACCTGATCTTGTCAGTTCAATAAGTCCTATTGTTGAAGCAAGAGAGGTGTCTTTTATTAGTGATATAAACTGGCTTACCAGAGCAGGCATCATTCTGGTTATTGCAAGAGGCAGAATTATATATGCAAGTCTTTGAAAATAATTCAGGCCAAGACTTTTTGCAGCGTCAATATTTCCCATTTCAATTGATTTTAATCCGCCCCTTATAATCTCTGCAACATAAGCCGAGGTAAATATTGTAAGGGCAATACATGAAGACTGAAAAAAGGATGCCGGAGATCCGAGGATAGCAGGCAATAAGCCAAAATGTACAAATACAATAAAAAGAATCAAGGGAATGCTTCTTATTAATTCAATAAATGCTGTTGCAATAATATTTAAAGGAAACAGACGGGAATATCTAAAAACGCCGAGAATTACACCGATAATTAAGCTTCCTATTATTGAAACACTAGCCAGTTCTAACGTAATTAATAAGCCTTTCATTAGAAAATCAAAATTATAGAATATATCACTCCAAAACATTAAACTTTAATTGTCCTTCCTGGAATTTTAAGATAATACTCAAGTAAATTGCTTATTACTGCGACGATTCCTGTTAATCCCATATAAATAATCGCTCCTGCTATAAAGAATTCAAATATTCTGAAATCATCAACGGCTCCCTTGTAAATTACATAAAATAGATCTGTAACTGCTATAAAACTGACAAGAGATGAGTTTTTAATAAGATTTATAAACTGACTTCCAAGAGGAGGCAGAATTATCCTGATAGCCTGAGGGAATATTACGAGACTAAAGGTTTGACGTCTCGATAAACCTAGTCCTCTTGCGGCTTCAAACTGTTCACGGGCTATTGAATTTATTCCTGATCTTAGTACTTCTGAAATAAATGCTCCTGTATATAGACTAAGAGCAAGTATTCCACATATTATAGAAGGTAAATTAATGCCTATATTCGATAAACCTTTATAAAAAAGATATAGAAGTATTAAAAGGGGTATATTTCTGACCAGTTCTACATAAGCGGTGGCTGCAAATCTTGCGGCAGAAAACTCTGTATTTCTTAAAAATGCAAGTAAAACGCCAATAATAAATGCAAAAAATGAACTGAATAAAGATATCAGCAAAGTTACCCTTAAACCGTTAATTATGCTGGGCAGAGCATTATATAAAATATTAAAATCAAGTTCATACATACTTTTTATCTATTATTATATTTATGTATCCATTTTTTTCTAAGTAAGTCAAGTGTACCATCCGCTTCTATTTCTTCAAGAACAGCATTGACAGCCTGCTGGAAAGACTGAGTATCGACACCTTTTCTAAACCCTAAACCATAAGGCTCTTTTGTATATCTTTCATCAAGTATCTTAAAGTTTGGATTTTCAATCAGAAAACCTGTTATTATTGTGTCATCAGTAGTTAAGGCATCGGCTCTTCCAGCTCTTAAAGCTGAAAAAGCATCAGTATATGTCCTAAATCCTTCTACTGTTGCTTTAGGTGCGAGTTCTCTGATATTTTTTTCGCTCGTTGAACCAAGTACTACAACAACTTTTTTGCCATTCAGATTTCTGACAGATTTAATAGCACTTTTTTCAGGTACCATTATTGCCTGTCCGGCAATAAAATATGGAGAACTGAAATCAATTACCTGTCTTCTTTTAGAATTAATAGTCAAGGTAGCTGCAACAAGATCAACTGAACCTGTGGTTAAAGAAAAAATTCTGTTTGATGAAGTTACCTGCTGAAATTTAACAGCATTTTCATCACCAAGAATCCTTTTTGCTATTTCTCTGACAAGATCAATATCAAATCCCTTAAGTTTTTGATCGGCATCAATAAAACCGAAAGGTCTACTATCAAATTTGACTCCTGCTATGATAGTTCCTCTTTGTTTAACGATACTTAACAGATCCTGATTAGTTTTTTCTTTTTTACATGAAGTTAAACCGATCATTACTACAAAAGTTAAGATGAATAATAAAGTAAATTTTGTAAAGCGGAGCGGGAGTGTTAAAAATGAAAATGATGAGTTTTCGTTTTTAAAAACACGTTCTAAATTAAAAATATTTTTCATAAATTTCACCATCTTTTATAATTCCAACTTTAAAACACTTCTTAAAAATTCTCTGGTCATGTTACTTTTGGGGTTTTGAAAAAAATCTTCGGGATGTCCTTCTTCAACAATTTCACCGTGAGAAATAAAAATTATTCTGTTCGCTACTTCTTTTGCAAAACTCATTTCATGGGTTACGACAATCATTGTCATTCCTTCTTTTGCAAGATTTTTTATTACATCAAGTACTTCATTTGTCATTTTAGGGTCAAGAGCGCTTGTGGGTTCGTCAAAAAGCATAATTTTAGGCTGCATTGCCAGGCTTCTGGCTATTGCAACTCTTTGGGCCTGACCTCCTGACAGTTCTTCAGGATATTTGTCCATTTTATCAAGCAGCCCAACTTTTTCGAGAAGTTTTAGAGCAAGAATTTCAGCTTCATTTTTTGTCATTTTTTTAACTTTTATTGGGGCAAGAGTTATGTTTTCTTTAACTGTCATATGAGGGAACAGGTTAAACTGCTGAAAAACTATACCTACATCGGCTCTTATGTCGTTAAGATTAACATCTTTACTTGTAATATTAATTCCGTCAACAAATATTTCACCTTTAGAAACGGGCAGGAGTCCATTTATACATTTTAAAAAAGTGCTTTTCCCACATCCGGACGGACCTATAATGGCTACTATTTCTCCCTTTTTGATTTCAAGGTCGATATTTTTCAGTATCCGTGTATTTTTATAATATTTACTTACTTTTTTCAGTTTTATCATTATTTTTTTATTCAGTTGGTTGTTTACTTTTTAATTATATTTTTATAATCTATCATAGTGTATTACTGTTTTTAAAGTAAATATAGTATTCGGAGTATTTATAAATATACAATCTTCAATGAATCAGACCCTGGTAACAAAATATTAGCATTCAGTAATTTTGAGGTAATGAATATGGTAAATTCAATAAAAGTCAAAAGGCCGGTTACAATAAAGACTATTGTAACGGATGTATTTAAAAAACAGACTGTTGATGAGATTAATAAAGAAATGCATCTTCTTGACAGCCAGATAATGCAACTGGAATTACAGAATAAACAGATCCAGGACCAGGTTACAGGTTTTTCATCTCAGTATGGCGGAGAAAATCCTGAACAAATTCAGCAGGCTCTTGCTGAAATTTCCAACAGGTTACAGCAGATGACAATGTTAAAACAGGAATTACATTCTCAAAGAGAAAGTATCGGACATCTTGCTCTTGAAAACGAAGTAGTGACAGGAAGCCTGGAAAATTACGTTGAGCTTCAAATTGGAGAAAATATTTACGAGAAATTCAAAGAAGCTGAAATTATAGTCAGAGATGGTATAATTCAGGAAATAAAAGCGTAAAAATATTGGAGAGAATAATTGGAAGAGTTATTATCTATCGGTAAAATTTTAAATTTTCATGGGATTTACGGAGAAGCAAAAGTTGGATATACAGCCAATAAAGAACATCAGTTAATTGCAATAAAAAACGTTTATGCTGTGAAAGATTCAAAAACAATACCTTTGACTATAGAAAAAATCAGATTTCATAAGACGATTGCTATTATAAAATTTAAAGAAATATCTTCAGTAAATGAAGTTGTTGATCTTAAAGGTGCTTATATCAAGGTTCCGAAAGAAAAAATCGAAGCCTATCTTGATGAAAACGAGTATTATGTTGATGATTTAATAGGGCTGGAAGCGTTTGACACTCAAAATAATTTCCTTGGGAAAATAACAAACATAGTAAGCACAAATGATAAAGATTTGCTGGTTATTAAAGATGAAAGCGGCAAGGAGCATCTTGTACCTTTTGTCAAAGAACTTGTTCCTGAAGTTCAAATCAAGGAAAAAAAGGTTATAATCAACAAAATCCCTGGATTGTTTGAAGAAATTGAAGAGTAATATTTAATGAGATTTGATGTCGTAACTTTATTTCCAGAGCTTATAGAAACATATTGTTCTTGCAGCATTATAGGAAGGGCACAGAAACAGGATTTGATATCTGTTAATACTGTTAATCCGCGTGATTTTACAAGTGATAAACACAGATCCGTTGATGATACACCTTATGGTGGCGGTGCGGGAATGGTTCTGATGTGTGATCCTTTTTTTCAGTCAGTTGATTCTGTTGAAAAACAGGAAAACTTTGAACTAATTATGCTCACTCCGCAGGGAGAAACTTATAATCAGGAACTGGCAAGGGAATTAAGCAAAAAAGATCAATTAATACTCATTTGCGGACACTATGAAGGATTTGATGAGAGAATCAGGGAAGGTCTGAAGCCAAGAGAAATTTCTATCGGAGATTATGTTCTGACCGGAGGAGAGCTTGGGGCTCTTGCTATAATAGACTCCACTACAAGGCTTTTGCCGGGAACTCTTGGCAAGGATGAGTCTGCTCTTCATGATTCGTTTTCGTGTAATTTGCTTGAATATCCTCACTACACAAAACCGGCTGAATACAGAGGAATGAAAGTGCCTGATGTTTTGTTATCCGGTAATCATAAAGAAATTGACAGATACCGAAGAAAACAGTCTATCAAACGAACTTACGAGAGAAGACCGGATTTATTTAAAATATTTGAAAAGACAGAACTTTCGAAGGAAGATAAAATTGTATTAAAAGAACTTAAACTTTCACAGGAGATATAAATATGGACTTTATACAGGCTGTCATTTCAGGGATAGTACAGGGTTTAACAGAATTTCTGCCTGTTAGCAGCACTGGACACCTTGTGCTTGCTTCTGCGGCTTATAAATATGTTAGCGGAAAATCATTTGTTACTGCTGGAAATGAGGAAGTATTCTTTGATATTATGCTTCATCTGGGAACTTTAATAGCTTTATTTATTTATTTCAGGAAAGATATAATAAATTTAACAAGAGCTTTTTTTAAGGCTCTTAAAAACAAAACTTTTTCAACTGACAGTGAAGCTATGATTCCGGTATACATAGCAATAGGAACAGTAGCAACTGCTGCTGTGGTAATACCATTAAAAGACTGGTTTGAAGCTGATATGGGCAACCCTTCAATTGTGGGCATACAGATTATGATTACAGGCTTATTACTTTTCTTTACAGAATTCTGGTCATCAAGAATGTCCAATACCACAAGTGTAATTGACTGGAAAAAGTCAATTCTTATAGGAATTGCTCAGGGTATTGCAGTTTCACCCGGTATTTCAAGGTCAGGCACTACAATTGCTGCAGGTCTTGTAACAGGTTTAGACAGGGTAACTGCTGCAAGATTTTCTTTCCTTCTTTGTATTCCTATTATTGTTCTTGCAATAGTTTTCGATGCAGCAGATCAGCTTGGTCAGGGCAATCTTCTTTCATTTAACTGGACCTCCATTATTGTCGGAACTATCATTTCAGCTGTTGTAGGATATTACTGCGTTAAATACTTCATAATTTTTCTAAGCAAACACAAACTGGATGTATTTGCTTACTATTGTCTTGCAATAGGCCTGTTTATGTTTTTGTTCTTTAGATAAATAATACTTTTCTAACAAGGGGTTGTAATTCCTTGTTAGTGTGATCTTGCAGTAAATCATTTAATCTTTTGAAATATAGGATTGTAGCAGACTTAAATTTAAAAAATCGAACTTCAAATTTTTTTAATTCGCTCTGGAATAATAATTGACAATAAAGACAAGTATCTCTGCCAGAGCTTCACCCCCCTAAAGGGGAACAAAAAATTTGCTGTAGGTTTCGCATATTACTCACTCTAATAAACAGTTTAAAGAGTGAGTACATAAGCTGTTTATTGTTTTATATATGATTCCTGCTTGTTAATCATAGATTGTCATAGTCTGACAAAAATATTTAATCAGGCTCTTTTTTTATATCTTCGTCTGTCCTGTTATCAAAATCTTCATACTGATCGATCAATTCCGTTTCAGGATAAAGACCTTCAATATTAGCTGTAAATGTATCTGAAATTTGGCTATACGGAGTGCCACAGCTTGTACAGTACAGGACAATTTCCCTTCTGTCTGTACCAGGCACCATTTCTTCATTGTCAAGAACCATAACTTCGCATTCAACATATTTATGTTCTTCTTCGCAAAATATCTGTTTTGAAATTGTATGTGCCATAACCATTCCCCCCTGAATTAATCACACGCAGTTTATTTAACCTGAATTGCTAAATCACTGAATATTTTATATCATTAGTTTGTCACCCTGAGCGGAGCGAAGCGGAGTCGAATGGGTCTTACTAATTTACGTAAACATAAAGTGTACTGACAAGATCCCTCCACTACAGTCGGGATGACTATTTGGACAATATTGGTAGATTCTTATTTATTAAATTAATTAATAATTCGAGTTAATTACACTCTATCATTTTGCTTAAAATTTTTTATGCCAAAAAATAGTAATCCTATACCCCCTCTAAAGTGTCAAAAATATTGGAAATCCTGTTTCTTTAAAATCAACTACTTAATTTTGAATAGTTTATAATTAGACTGTATTATAATTTATGCTTATTAAGGCAGACAAAATGGAAGATATAGTAAAAAAATTAAAATCAATATTAGGTAATGATAATGTTTTAACAGCCTATGAAGATAGATACTGTTATGCATACGATGCAACAGCATTGGGAGATAAGCTCTATCTTCCTGATATTGTGGTTTTACCATCAAATAAAGAGCAGGTAAGTGAAGTATTAAAACTTGCTGATAAGTTTAGTATGCCTGTTATTGCAAGAGGAGCAGGAACCAACCTTGCCGGAAGCTGTATACCGGTTAATGGCGGAATTGTTATGCATCTTTCAAAGATGAATCAAATTCTTGAAATAGATAAAAATAATCTTCTTTGTAGAGTTCAGCCGGGAGTTGTGGTTGAAAAGCTGCAACAGGAAGTTGAAGAAGCAGGGCTTTATTTTCCTCCTGATCCTTCCAATATGAAAGTATCAACAGTTGGAGGAAGCATTGCCCAGTCATCAGGCGGTCCCCGCTGCTTTAAATACGGAACAACAAAGGATTATATTTTGGGACTGGAAGTAGTGCTTGCTGACGGTACAATTATCAAAACAGGCGGAAAAACAGTAAAAAATGTAACGGGTTACAATCTTACCCAGCTATTCATAGGTTCAGAAGGTACTCTTGGCATTGTTACAGAGGCAACCTTGAAGCTGATACCAAAGCCGGAAACAAAAAAAGTTATTCTTGCATATTTTGATTCCATAGACAATGCAGCAGATGCTGTAACAGGTGTAATATCGGCAAAAATTATGCCGGCTACTTTGGAGCTTATGGATAAATACACAATGGAGACGATAGAAAAGTTTTATCCTACAGGACTCAGAACCGATATGGATGCTTCTCTTGTCATAGAGGTTGATGGGTTAAAGGAGTCTGTTGACATTCAGGCAGGGCAGATAGAAGGTATCTGTAAAAAATATAATGCTTGCGATATAAAGGTTTCAAAAGACCAGAAAGAAGCAGACGATATCTGGTTTGCAAGGAGGTCTGCTTTTGGAGCTGTTGCAAAGTTAGGTCCTAATGTAATTACAGAAGATGCAGTAGTTCCCCGCGATAAAATTCCTGAAATGGTCAGAGAAATAAGACGAATTTCTAAAAAATATGATATTAAAGCCTGCATTATGGGGCATGCCGGAGATGGAAATATTCATCCAAACTTTTCACTTGATTTAAGAGATAAGGATGAAACTAAAAGGTTTGAAAAAGCTGTTGATGAACTTTTTGATGCAGCGCTAAGGCTTGGAGGAACTCTGTCAGGTGAGCATGGAATAGGAATGTCCAAGTCAAAATATATGAAAAAAGCTCTTGATGAAAAATCGATTGAACTGATGAAATCTTTAAAACAGGTTTTTGATCCAAAGGGCATTTTAAATCCAGGTAAAATATTTAATTAATCTTGTTTAAAGCATTTAAAAAAGTTTCAAATTGACTTTCTATTTTATCTCCAATTTCATAAGCTTCTTTTTCCATTGGATTATTAAGGTATACATCTATTAATTTCCATTCTTCTTCTGTAAAATCTTCTTTTCTTTTACCGTTTTGAAGAATATTACTTAAATCAACAGATTCTCCCTTTGCTTTTATATAGCCGTGTGATTTTTGAGCTTCTTCAGTGCCTGCTTTAATTATTCCTTTTTTAGCTTTTACTTTTTCATACAGGTCTATATTCATACTTTGTAAATATTCTTCAGTTTTTAATTTTTCAAAATACTCTAATCCAAATGGTGGCATTTCTTTAAATGAACAGCCGAATTCTTTCTGGCAAAGTTCTTCATTTGTTGAAAGATTTTTAATATAGTTTTTTGTGTTAATTCTAGCTATTTCTTCTGTTCCAAGATCTTCAGTTCTTGCTATATCTGAATACTGAACAAAATGCTTAAATTCATGCCATATTGAAGCGAGAATTTCCTGTTTGTTGTCAGTTGCTAATCTGTTTTCATTAATAGTAATAATTCCTGGTAAAGACTGGAATATATTAGATTGAGTCGGCAACTTTTCAATACTTAATTCGGGCGAGCATTCTTTATAACCAAGATGTTCAACCATCAGTTCATAAGCTGAGTTTACAAAATCTTTACCTTCAAGATTCCTAATTTTAATGAACATTTCCTTATATTGAGGATCAAATTTCCCTTTTTTTATGAGAGTATCGACAATTTTATTTTCAGCTTCAGTTAAGACACCAGAATGCCCCTTCCCGCCTTTTGCAATAAGAGCTATAATGGTTGCACCAGTGATTAATGCTCCTGTTATTAGAGCAAGACAATTTTTATTTGATTTATTCTGTTTTTTAGTTGAAAGTTTAAGCGTATCAGTATCAGGAAGCGGCTTTGCATAATGATTAATTACAGGAGTGTTTGCTCCTGTATTAGTTTGATCTTGACTAACTACTTTATAATTATAGCTATTTACTGGCCAAGACATAAAATTTTCCTTTTACTGTTCTTATTTAAATAAAGTTTTATAAAAACAATTAATTGACAAAATTTTGCTTTCTTTTAAGACATGTTAAATTTGCTTTATAATGATAATTAAGAGATTAAATTAAGAAAATATTATGAAACAACTGAAAGATTACTCGGAAGAAATTTATAAATGCACAAAGTGCGGTTTATGCCAGTCTGTATGTCCTGTGTTTGAAGCAACAGGACTTGAAACAGCTGTTTCAAGAGGCAAATTCACTTTATTGAACGGAATACTAACTGGTAAAATAAAATTTGGAAAAAATATTTCAAAATACCTTGATCTGTGTCTCGGCTGCAAAGCCTGTTTTGACTTTTGTCCAAGCGGTATAAATGCTGAAGAAATTATAGTTTCAGCAAGAAGTCTTAACTATAGTATCAATGGGATCAGCTTTTTGAAAAAATTTATTATTACAAACTTCGATTCAAAGCAGAATTTAAGTCTGTTAAAGTTTGCATTATCTATCTATAAAAAGTATGGATTAGCAGCATTAATAAGTTTTATAGCAGAAAAAGTCAGCTTTTTAAAACAGCCTGTTTATGTTTTTAACTCTCAGATCAGGGAAAATATGCAGTATAAAAAGCTAACTTCAGCAAAATCGCTTTCAAAGAAAAAAATTGTTTATTTTCCCGGCTGTATTAATAATTACATTAACCAGAGCGTAAAAAACTCGGTTAAAATGGTGCTGGAAAAAAACGGATTTGAGGTGCAGATACCTGATTTTTCCTGTTGCGGCATGCCGGCGAGAAGTGCAGGTGATCTGGAAAATTTTAAAAATCAGGCAGAGAAAAACCTTGCTCTTATAGATGCTGATGTTGATTTTATATTAACTGACTGCGCTTCTTGCGGTTCCGTATGGGAACATTATGCAGAAATCTTGGATGGAGGTTTCAGAGAGAAAGCTCAAAAAGTAATGTCAAAGGCTGTTAATATCAACAAATTTCTTGCAGGAATTGATCTTTATGTACCTGAAAATGTTAGTATTGATCTTAATGTTACCTATCATGACCCATGTCACCTCAAAAGATTTCAGAATGTTTACGTTGAACCAAGGGAACTTTTAGAAAAAATTCCCGGTATAAATTTAATTGAGATGCGGGAATCTGACAAATGTTGTGGGGCATCAGGGTCATTTTGTGTAGTTAATTCTGTTATATCGAGAGCTATTTCAAAAAGAAAAGCTGAAAATATTGTTGCTACAAAAGCTGATGTTGTAACAACGAGCTGTCCAAGCTGTAAGATAGGCTTGTCTCAGGGGCTGGCTCAGGTTGATGCTGACATGCCGATATACCAGCCTGTTGAACTTCTGGCAAAATTGTATTTACAGGAATTATAATAATATTGCTTATTCCTAACAGGTAAAAGATCTGGATCTTGATGCTAACTTACGTTTGTATTTAGTAACTTTTGCTGATAATGTCTCAAATTGACTGCAAATACTTACAATTCCCTCATAAATTTTTTGAGGTTCTACAGTTTGTATTTGGTGTATATGACAAACTCTTTCTCTTTTCTCCAGTTCCACTAATGCTTGATTTATTTTATTTATTTCAATATCCATTTCTTCAGGTGTAATCTCTTTCTTTTCAAGATTACCAAAAAAAGATTTAATATCATTATCGAGCTTTCTAACTATATCCGGTATTTTGTGACCAGCTTCATCACGGGATTCCTTCTTATATATATTTTCTATCTGCTCTGTTCCTTCTTTTAATATTCTGTATAAACTCTCATCATTTCCTGTAAAAGATACTTCCAAAGTATTTTTAGATTTGCGATTTAATTCAGAAGAACTTTTTATTTGATAAGATGCGAAAGGAACGGATAAATAGTTTTTTTGCAGAATCATTTTTTTATCCAAAAATTATTAAATATGACTCTATATATAAAACAGAATCAAATAAAAAATTGATATTAAGAGAAAATTAATAAGAAAAACTGATGCATAACTACCAAAATATCGCTTTTTTCATATCCAGTCTACAGCCGTTACGACCGGGCAAAGCCCGGTCTGCACGGCTTTCGCTTTTACAAGGGTCGACCGCAAATCTTAGCTTTTTTGGCCAAAATTGTAGATATGCAGCGGTCTCTAAGATACAAACCGTATAATTAACTAAAAAAAGAAGTCCCCTTGAGCTCAAGGAGACATTGCAAATACGGCATTCATAAAAATAGATGTTTTTATAAAGATAAAGTTCCTATACGTTATAAATTTATGTAGAAATCTTAATATTTCTTAATATTTTGCCAGATTGAATATTTCTTTTAATTCCTGATTAGAAAGTTCTGTAATCAATTTTTCACCCGTAGAAACTGTCAAATCAGCAAGTTCTTTTTTTGATTTAAGCATCTCATCGATTTTTTCTTCAAAAGTTCCTAACGTGATTAACCTATGAACGATTACGTTTTGAGTCTGACCTATCCTATAAGTCCTGTCAGTAGCCTGATCTTCGACAGCAGGATTCCACCATAGATCGTAATGAATTACATTTGTTGCGGCAGTAAGGTTAAGCCCTGTTCCGCCTGCTTTTAAAGAAATAATCATAAGCTTTATATTATCGTCAGATTGAAATTCTTCTACCAGTTGATCTCTTTTTGTGCGAGTAACACTTCCATGGAAAAAAGGAACATCAATCTTAAGCTCGTCTTTTATCATGCTGACAAGTAAATCACCCATTTCCTTGTACTGAGTGAAAATTACGGCTTTCTCATTCTGCTCGAATATTTGTTCGATTATGGAAAAAGTCTTTTCAGCTTTGCCTGAAAGGTCTTTTGTCAGTCTGTCTATTTTTGTATATTGGGTAGGATGATTACATATCTGTTTTAATGAAGTAATAAGCTTGAAAATATGACCTCTTCGGTGAATTCCTGTTTTGCCCTCAATTGCTTTAAAAGAATTTTCTAATACTTTCTCATATAGTGCAGCCTGTTCTTTTGTCAGATAACAGTATTCATCGATGACAATCTTTTCGGGCAGATCACTTATAATAGATTTATCATTTTTTAATCTTCTGAGTACAAAAGGCTCTGTTACTAATTTTAGCTTATCGATTCTTTCTATATCCCTGTGTTTTTCTATAGGTAAAGCATAATTTCTCTGAAAATTGCTTATGTTTCCAAGATACCCTTTATTAGTAAAATCAAAGATACTCCATAATTCACTCAGGCGGTTTTCAACAGGAGTACCTGTCATAGCAATATATGTTCTAGTTTTTATAGATTTTACTGCTATAGACTGAGATGTATCAGGATTTTTTATATTTTGTGCCTCGTCAATAATTACCATATCCCACTGTTTATCATTAAATTTATCTACATCATTTCTAAGAAGTCCATATGTAGTTATAAAAATGTCTATGCCATCCAGTTCCAGACGGCGATCGCTTCCGTGATAAATATATACTTTTAAAGACGGAGCAAATTTTGCACATTCTTTGTGCCAGTTTCCTACAAGAGTGGTAGGACAAACAACCAAAGCCGGTTTGCTTAGTTTACCTTCTTCTTTGAGTTTTAATATCAGACTTATAACCTGTATTGTCTTGCCAAGTCCCATATCATCAGCTATACATGAGCCAAAGCCTCTCATTCTGTTTGAATACAACCACCTGAAACCTCTTTCCTGATACGGGCGTAATACTCCTTTTAAACCTGACGGGACAGTGATCTCTTCAATTTTAATAAAATTATCAATAGCTCTTTTGAATGCATCGTCAGGATCAAAATCCATGTCGTTATAAAAGCCGGAAATTGCAGAATGAAGCAGCTCCATTGAAGATAAGGTTTCAGGTATAGGTTTATTCAGTTTATCAAGTATTGAACTTATCTCTTCAGGTCTTAAAAGAACGTATTGATCTTTATATTTAACAATGCCGTCAGCTGCTTTTACCAGTTCCAAAAATTCTTCCCTTGAAACAGTTTTATCTCCAAGAGCTATCTCGTAAGAGAAATCAAACAGCTTATTGATAGTGGTTGATGATTTATTTTCTGCGTCAAAAAAGGAACTTATATCGATATTTTTGGAATTTTTCATTCTTGCTTTTAATGAAATTCGCGGAATAAATAAGTTTTTAAGTTCTTTTGGAATAACTACTTCAATTCCAAGAGTATTTAAGATAACTGATATGCTGGATACAAGCTCTAATATTTCTTTTAAATCTATAACAGGAGATATTAACCCTTTTGAGTCCAGAATATCTTTTAATAAAGGCATATAATTAGATGCAATCATAAGCTGGCTTGATATATCAGCTATAATTTGTTCTTTTCCATCACTTTCAAATAACTTTGAAAGTGAAATAATGTCGTTATTTTTATAATTGATAACATCTACCTGTATAGCAAAACTGTTATCATTCTCTAAACTGTTTTTACAAGATTCAATTCTTACAATAGGCCTGATATGTTTATTTTTTGCAGAAAGTACATCCATCCAGTAAGAAATACTTGCGGCAATGTTTTTTCCATCTGGAGAAACCGCATTAAAAAGCTGAGGTTTTGTAAGAATAGCGGTAAGATCACTTTTTTTTATCTTAGATGACCGCAAAAATGTTAATTTATGGATAATATGAGTTAAAAATATTGATAAAAGATCATAAGAAGCCTGACTGGATAGAACTTTGTCACCCTTGTCTTTAAATACAATGTTTACAGGCATAAGAGATTTATGATAATTAACAGCTTCTATAATACTAACCTTGTCAGCCAGAGGAACATATCTTACGGTAAAATTAAGTTTATCCTGCATAATAACTTCAGGAACAAAGGAAAGAGCTTTAATCAAAGCTAATGCTAAAGAAGTTGTCTCGCTTAAAAATATTGAAGAGGGTGTAATTTCGTTATTATCTTCATTCAGCGCATGAAATAAAAAATAATCAAAGACATTCTCTGCAAGTGTTGTAATACCTTCCTTTTCCTGCGGGACAATTTTTTGTTCATTTTCATCCCATACAGGCACTGTCAATCTTTCATTAGAAAACCTCACGCGTGAACCTTTTGATTTCAGATAATATAAAAAGCTGTTTGCAGGGCTGATAAATGCTTTAAGAATGTTTTCGCCGGAATAATACAAATAAAATTCAGTATTTCTGAGAGGGGGCAGATCTTCTTTAACAAGTATAGAATCAAGTTCAGTCTCAACAGCTTCATATATGCTTATTAATTTAGATTTAAAATCCTTGCGGTCAAAAAATATCGGATTTGAAGGAAGCAGCTCAAATAAAGAGAAAATATCTGTTACAGGAAAAGCATATTCAGGTGCTTTTTTATAAATATTATTATCTTCCTTTAAGACAGGAGAGGTCTCTGCTGATGAGATAAATTTGTTATGAATATTTTTTCGAGCTTTTTCATCCAGCCCGTTTGCACAACTGGCTGCTTCTATTAATTCAGCTGTAAAAATACCTCTTAAATTAAATATTAGAAATGGATTTTTATTAATCTCTTTCTCAAGAGCACGATAAACAGATGAAATATGCTGACAAAAAAGTTCATTTTTACAGGAACATAATACTTTTATTTCATCTAAATTTTGTGGAAAAATAGACGTATTATGATTATAAATCCAACTCATAAAAGTGTCTGGGAGATACCCAAAGCCAACTTTTAAGGCTATTGAAGGATTTGAAGATATAAAATTTTTAATTTCTTCTTTGATTTTTTCGTCAGTTTGTTTAAATTTAAGTTTAACTATATATAAATGGGTATCTGCTCCTCTAACTTCGGCTATAATCTCTTGCGCTTTGATTCTTAATCCTTTAACTGATGCAATATCACTGGAAGAAATTTTTGAAAATTCAAAGCCATTTTCAAGATATATTTGCTCTATAGATCTTAGCCAGAGAGTTCCACATTTTTCATTATAAACATGAGAACCCTCTTTTTTTACAAGAGAATGCTCAACATTTCCAATATTTTCTTGTTTTATATTGCTAGTATTTTTGTTTAACATTAAAATTCCAGCTCATAAATGCCACATTAAATTAAGTCAATCTATTAAGAATACCATATAATATGAGCTAATAACAATAAAACTTGCATGTGATAAGTTTCCGGTTCATCAGAAACTAATGGACATTTTTGTCCATTAGTAAACCTGGTACGTAAAATATGTACCCTTCTTTATGTTTATATTTAATTCTTATTTTGAAATTGATACTAATTCTTTTTGAGCATATTCCAGCGATTTATTCTGAAAAATTTCATCGATTTGCTTCTGTAAAGATGGAGAAACCTGAATGTTTCTTTTTTTGAATATTTCCTCTCTTACTTCAAACGAAGTCCCGCGTCTAGTGTTTTGGATCATTTGCTTTTCCTCTCTTCTTCGTGGAAATATTGTTTTTATACCACTTCAAAAATAAATTTTGGATTTTTACATAATGATAAAAAGTGGTATGCGGAGCAGGGAGTGCTGAATTTCGGAAGTCCTTCCGAAGAGGAAGGAATTCTGAAATCAAAACTCGTTCAGGTATATCTACTGATTATAAGGTTTAAACATACCAGATGTTGCTATATTTTTTAGAAAAATTAATTTTTTGTTACAAATTTAATTTACTATTTTGATTTGAGGTAATTCAAACAGCCAAATTTCTTTATATGTTCATTTGGTTTGTGGTATCTTTAATCATGGGCTAAATACAAAGCGGAGTTTGTTTAATGAAAGATTTATCAACAGCATACAATCCAAAAGAAACCGAAGAAAAAATATATAAGTTCTGGGAAGAAAACAGTTTTTTAAAAGCCGATGTCAATAATCCTGCGCCTCCTTTCAGCATAGTAATTCCGCCGCCAAACGTTACTGGTGTGCTGCACATGGGGCATGCACTCGACGGAACGCTTCAGGATATCCTTACCCGATATCACAGGATGCTCGGAGACAATGCTCTCTGGCTTCCTGGTACAGATCATGCAGGTATTGCTACTCAGAATGTTGTTGAAAAGAAATTAAGAGAAGAAGGTTTATCCAGACACGACCTTGGAAGAGAAAAATTCTTAAGAGTCGTATGGGATTGGGCTAACGAGCACAAAAGCAGAATTCTGCAACAGTTTAAAAGATTGGGTGCTTCATTTGACCTCTCAAGAGAGAGATTTACACTTGATGAAGGATGCTCAGAAGCAGTAAAAGAAGTATTTGTTACTCTTTATAATAAAGGACTAATTTATAAAGGTTCATATATAGTTAACTGGTGTCCAAGATGCCGCAGCGCAATCAGCGATATTGAAACTGATTATGTTACAGAACAGGGGCATCTATGGGAAATCAGCTATCCTTTTAAAGATAAATTTGGCGCAATAGTTATTGCAACGACAAGACCCGAAACTATGTTTGGGGATGTTGCAATTGCAGTTAATCCTAATGATCCAAAATATGCAGATATGATAGGGCAGACAGTTATAATGCCTCTTACAGGCAAAGAACTGCCTATTATAGCAGACGAAGCAGTTCAGATGGATTTTGGTACGGGAGCTTTAAAAATTACTCCGGCACATGATCCGAATGATTATGAAATTGGCAAAAGACATGGGCTTAAGCCTGTATGGATTATGGATGTTGACGGCAAACTTATGGATGATCAGGCAGTACCTTATGAATTAAGAAGATACGACAGATTTGAAGCAAGGAAAAAAACCGTCGAAATGCTTGAAAAACAATGCAGACTGGTTAGAATTACAAATCATGAACATAATGTCGGCCATTGCCAGCGTTGCGGAGAAACAGTAGAACCTTACCTTTCAGAACAGTGGTTTGTCAAGATGGAACCGCTGGTTAAAAAACCTATTGAAGCTATTAAAACAGGAGAGCTGAATTTCACTCCGGAAAGATGGACAAAAATATATCTCGACTGGATGGAAAACATTAGAGACTGGTGTATAAGCAGGCAGTTATGGTGGGGTCATCAGATTCCTGCATATTACTGTGACGATTGCGGTGAAATGGTTGTAGCTACAAAACAGCCTGAAAAATGCCCAAAATGTTCAGGTTCAAAAATTACACAGGAAACAGACGTTCTTGATACATGGTTTTCTTCGGCTTTATGGCCTTTTTCAACCATGGGATGGCCGAACACCGAAAGCCCTGACTTTAAAAAATACTATCCAACCAGCACACTTGTGACAGGATTTGATATTATTTTCTTCTGGGTTTCAAGGATGGTTGTTATGGGGTATGCGTTCACCGATAAATCACCATTTAAAGACGTTTATATTCACGGTCTTATAAGAGACGAACACGGCCAGAAGATGAGCAAATCTAAAGGAAATACCATTGATCCTGTTATAATTATTGATAAATATGGCTGTGATGCTCTCAGATATACCCTTGTGAGTCTTGTTACCTATGGCGGTCAGGACATAAAAGTCAGCGATGAAAGATTTGAATTCGGCAGAAATTTTGCCAACAAAATCTGGAACGCTTCAAGGTTTGTACTTATGAATCTGGAAGGAACTGACGACAATCCAATTGATTTTAATTCTCTTACTGTTGCTGACAAATGGGTTCTTCATAAATTAAATGAAACAGTAAAAGAGATTAACAAAAATTTGGCAGGTTACAGATTTGGAGAAGCAGCACAGGAACTGTATGAATTTTTCTGGAATACTTACTGTGACTGGTATGTAGAACTTGCTAAATCACAGCTTCAAAATGCAGAAAAGAAACTTAATACCCAGAGGGTATTAAGTTATGTTCTTGAGAGAACTTTAAGGCTTCTTCATCCTATGATGCCTCATATAACTGAAGAAATTTGGCAGCTTATACCGGGTGAAGTTTACAAAGATAATAATAAGACGGTGATGATGTCAAAATTTCCTGAAGAAGATGCTTCTTTTGAAAATAAAAATGCAGAAAATTCAATGGATCTTATTATTGAATCTATTAGAAGCATAAGAAACGTCAAACAGTCACTCAATATTCCTGTTTCAAGCAGGATAAATATCTACATTTATTCAGAAAATGAGACTGAGAAAGATATTTTCGGTCAGGCAAAACCATATATAGGTTCGCTTGCAAGAGTCGATGGTTTTGAGACTTCTGTTGGTATACCGGCAGAAATTCCACCGCAGTCAGCAACAGCTGTAGTAGGTACATCCAGAATTGTGATACCTCTTGCAGGGCTTATTGATATCGATAAAGAAATTCAAAGACAGAAGAAAAAGCTCGAAACTCTTCAAAAAGAAAAGCAGGGACTTGATGGAAGGATGAGCAATGCTAAGTTTGTTGAAAACGCTCCAAAAGAAGTCATTGAACAGACCAATGAGCGTATAATTGAAATAAAACAGCAAGCCCAGGCTATTGAAGAGTTATTAAAATCACTAATTAGTTAAATGTAGAAATAAACAAAAATTTATGGACTTATTAGAGAAAGATACTTTTTCATATGATAAAGCCGTCTCTGTGCTTACATCTCAGGGTAAATTCCATATAAATCTCGGGCTTGATAGGATAAGCAAAGTCCTTGATTTGCTGGGAAATCCTCAGGAAACTTTGAAAGTTATACATGTTGCAGGAACTAACGGCAAGGGATCCACCTGTGCAATGCTCTCTTCAGTTTTAACGGAAGCAGGCTACAAAACAGGCTTTTATTCCAGTCCCCATCTTGTTGAGTATACAGAGAGAATTAAAATAAACGGAGCCGATATTTCAGAAGAAGACTTTGCAAGACTAGTTTTTAAGGTTATTAAAACGGCGGCAGATATACATATAACAGAGTTTGAAATTTTAACTGCTGCTGCATTTTTGTATTTTCAGGAAAAAAATGTTGATTTTACAATTCTAGAGACAGGTCTTGGCGGAAGGCTTGATGCTACAAATGTTATTAAAAAGCCTGTTTTAACAGTAATTACAAGTATAGATTTTGATCATACTGACAGGCTCGGAAGTACAATTGAGCAAATTGCCTTTGAAAAAGCAGGAATTATTAAGAATAGTGTTCCTGTTATTACTTTAAAAGACAATAAGGGATTAGATATTATCAGGAATATTTCTTCTGAAAGATCAGGTGACTTAATACTCACAGACAGTAACGGTTACAGTTTTAAGGGAAAGAAAATAAATACCGATACGGATGAGTATGAAATTTCCCTGTCCGGTTTGTGGCAGCTCCAGAATCTGTCTCTGGTAATTGAAGCTGTTAATTATTTAAATAAAATTGGAATATCAATTTCAGATCATGTTTTAAAATCCGGTTTAAAAATGACAAACTGGCAGGCAAGGTTTCAGTATATTGAGGATAAAAATTTAATTCTGGACGGAGCTCATAATTTTTCAGGCGCAAATCTTCTAAAAAAAAGCCTTGATCTTTATTTTCCCGATAAAAAAAGAATCTGGATTTATTCTTCTTTAAATACAAAAGATTATGAATCAATTATAAATACTTTATTCAGACCAGGTGATACAGTTATTTGTACAAGAAATATTTCAAAAAATTCTGTTCAGCCGGATGAACTAAGTCAAAAAATTTCAGTTATATATTCTGATGTAAAAGTATATGAATCTCCTGATGTAATCCATGCCTATAATACATCATGTTCATTAGCTTCTGATGAGGATCTAACTATTATAGCAGGCTCACTATATACTGTTGGCGAGTTTTTAGCAAACTTTTTAAAAACAAACAGGCTGTAATTATACTCTTAAAATATAGACAGTTGGGGAATATTTCTTGATTTCTATATCCATTTAATCTTAGTAATGATATACTGACAAAATCATTAAGTATCTTATAGATTTAATGATTAAATGAGAAATGAATTGGTAGATTATATATCATGGCTATAGGAGAAGAGGCATTTATGATAAGTACAAAAACTAAGACTGTTAGAGTAGTGATTATCGAGGATTACAAATTAACAAGAGTAGGTCTCAGATCTTCATTAAATGAATTTGAGGGTATTAGCGTAGTAGGTGAAGCAGAGGATGCGGAAAAAGGATTAAAGGTCATTAAAGAAATTAAGCCGGATGTAGTTTTGATGGATTTAGGACTTCCCGGTATTAATGGAATTGAAGCAACTCAGCAGACAAAAGCTTTTGATGAAAATATCAAAGTTATTATCCTGACTTCACATGATAGAGATGAAGAAGTGCTAGCTGCACTAGGTTCCGGCGCAAATGCATATTGTCTGAAAGATATTGAACCTAACACTCTTGTAAATGTTATTAAAACTGTTAGTCAGGGTGCAGCATGGCTCGATCCGGCAATTGCCAAAGTCGCTCTGAATTTATTCCCAAAACCGGAATCTACAAAAGTGCTTTTCTCTACAGAAGCACCGGATGCAAGAGCTCAATTAACCGAGCGTGAACTCGAAGTTCTCAGGCTTCTCGTTAAAGGCAAAAGTAATACTGAAATAGCAAAAGACCTGATTGTAAGCGTTCATACAGCAAAAGCTCATGTTTGCAGCATTCTGCAAAAATTATGTGTGGATGACAGAGTTCAGGCAGCAGTTAAAGCTATCAGAGAAAATATTATATAGAAATAATTGTTGAGAAATATAATTTTTAATACCAGAGCAGGTTTTAACCAAACTTGTTCTAGTATCTAAACAGTTTTTCAAAATTTCCCTGAAATATCCTGTAATTATTTTTTGTCATATCAAGTGAAATATTCAGAAAAAATAATAGAACAGGAATTGCTATTAATAAAATAATAATAACGGTTAATGTTTTTGTTAGTTTCTGAGTTTTGGTCTCAGAATTATCTTCTGTGTAAAAACCTTCCCGATAATTTGTGAGGAGCTGATTTATCAGGTCATGCTTTTCTTCATATGACAGAGAATCAACGTAATCAATATTTTCAGGATAAATTTGAAAAACAAATTTTTTAGGTTTTTCTTCATTCTCCTGAATATTTCCTAAATAAGTTTTTTGTTTCTCAAAGTTTTTAAAATACTCTGCCAACTTTTCCACCTATAAGATAATTTGTGATAATAATTATTATACAGGTTATTAATGATTTGCGTTTAATATCATTTGAACGATGTTATATCGAACTTATTTCAGGGTGATACAAAGTTACGTTTTTACTATTATCTGTGTATTAATTTTTTTTCGCCGATAATAAATCTGTACATAAAAACATTTTAGAATTATTATAATTTATTATTGTTTAATGGAATTGGGAGTAGCAAGTGTATATATACGATAAAAATAAACTTAAGTCTGTTATACATAATTTAAATAAAGGACGCGTACTCGTAATAGGTGATTTTGCTATAGATGAAATGATTTACGGGCAGACTCACAGAATATCGAGAGAAGCTCCGGTTTTAATTTTAAAGCACACTCACACAAATATTATACTGGGTGGTGCATCAAATGCTGCGCATAATATATCTACGTTAAATTCCGGCAAAGTAGCTGCCATTGGTTTATATGGTGACGATTACCACGGTCCGGTGCTTCTTAATGCCCTGAACGAAGCAAGTATAGATACATCATATATGATTAAAGATCCGTCCAGAGTTACTACAACAAAGACAAGAATCTCGGGATCATCTACTCAATCTGTCACGCAGCAGGTTGTCAGAATTGACAGAGAGGTAAACAGCTTTATAAGCAGCGAAATTGAAAGCAAAGTCATTGACAATATCAGAAAAATTGCTTCAAATTTTGATGCAATACTGCTGTCGGATTATAATATCGGAATGATGACACCGGCAGTTATTGAAGAATCAATAAAAATTGGAAAAGAAAATGGTCTTATCGTTGCAGTTGATGCACAGGAAAAATTAGGGAGATTTAAAGGAGCTACAGTAATGACTCCTAATCAGCCTGATAGTGAAAAAACACTTGGATACATGATCACAGATCATGATGTTCTTATGAAAGCTGGTAAAGACCTTTTGAATAAGACTTCTTCTGATATGATGCTAATTACAAGAGGAAGTGAGGGAATGATACTGTTTGAGAATGATGGAACTATTTCAAGTGTACCGGCATTCAATAAAACAGATGTATTTGATGTTACAGGTGCAGGTGATACGGTAGTAGGTAGTTTTACCCTGGCCTTATGTGCAGGGGCAAAAGGAGCTGAAGCAGTCTTTATCGGCAACCTTGCAGCAAGTATTGTAGTAAAGCATTTCGGATGTGCTACAACAACAATAAACGAGCTTGATGAAAATCTTGAAAAGCTGGATATGAGAAATCTGAGTTTAAAAGCATAGTTAATGAGGTAAAATTGGCATGATTAAAGACGGAAAAATTTTTGGAAAATTTAATATACTCGATTTAAGCATTATTATTATAATTTTACTCGCTATAACAGGTTTATTACTTGTGAAATCGGGTAAATTTGCAACGTCATCTAAAGTGATCAAAAAAGAAGCAATGATAGAGTTTGATGTTGTGCTGAGGGGAGTAAAACTTTCAAGTGATAAAATGTTATTTAAAACAGGAGATAAATCATTTATCACAATAAGAAACGTTCCTTACACGTCTCTTGGAATTATAAAAGTTTACAGGACATCTTTGCAGACAATTATTCCTGATCCTAAAGACCCTTCAAAAGTTTTGGCAGTTAATGATCTTGCTGAACCTAATACTTATAATTATACTGTTACTTTAAAAGATAAAGCTCTTATTACTGATAATGGTCCTGTTCTTGGCGGAAACAAAATTAAAATCGGTCTTATTGTTACGCTCGAAGGAGCAGACTATAGACTTAACGGGTTAGTTTCAGGGTTGAGAGTTTTACCCCAAACATAAATAAATTTAGTTACACTTACAGGTATAAATAATGAAAATTTTGGAATCTTCCTTAGTTTGTAAGTTTTTTGATAAGCTGGATTTTTGTGAAAATCAGGTTATTGAAAATGTAAAAGGTAGTTTTTTCCTTAAAAAAATTGATAATATTTTAAGTTTTATTCAGGCAAACTTTAATAAAGCAGCTGACACAAGCAGATTTGTTAAAAACATTGATTTTATGATATTGATGTTTTTATCTTTTTCACTTATTTCAGTAACTTTTGCTTCAACCGGACTAATTGGCTTTTTTTCGGTAGCTGCATTTTTGCTTCTTTTAATTAAGTTTTTTGCAGTAAAAGGAGAAAGACACAATTTTACTTCTTTTGATGTACCGATATTTTTGTATATTGCAATTGCAGGAGTGAGTGTAGCTTTTTCATCTTTGCTTTTCCCAAGTCTCAAAGGCTATACAAAAATGATAATTTACTTTGCGGGATATTTAACTTTCTTTAACGTGCTTAAAAATCATCCGAAAAGAATTATTTATATGCTTTGTCTGGTTGCTCTGACAGCAGCTGGTGAGGCTTTATATGCAATTTCTCAACAACTTATAGGAATTGAGCCTCTTGCTTCATGGCAGGATATGACAGAGGTTAACCCTGAACAGTTAATGAACAGAGTATACGGAAGCTTAAAACCATTTAATCCTAATCTTTTGGCAGGTTATCTTATTGCAACTTTTTCATCCTCTTTAGGTATGTCTTTCTGGTTTTTAGTCAAGAAAAAATGGCAAATCAGTCTTGCTTTTTTTGCTGCAACAGCAGCCATCCTGTTAGCTATACTGTTTACAGGTTCAAGAGGGGCATATATTGCAATGACTTTTGTGATGGCTGTTTTTGTGTTTGTTTCAGGTCATATAATCTGGCACGAATACGGTCATGTTAAGTGGCTAAAAAAGCTTTGGATTGCTGGAATTATTATTGGAATTGTTGGAGTTATTTGTCTTGTTATGTTTTCTCCTTCCCTGCAGCACAGAGTCCTGTCAATTTTTGCATTAAGAGGAGATAGCAGTAATTCTTTCAGATTAAACGTTTATTCTGCCTGTTTAAAAATATTCCATGATAACTGGCTTATAGGAATTGGCCCCGGCAATACCACATTCAGACTTATTTACGGTCTTTATATGATAACAGGTTTTGATGCTCTTGGAGCATACTGTGTGCCTCTTGAAGTTGCTGTTGAATCAGGTATATTTGGATTGCTGGCATTTCTCTGGATACTGTTTCTGTGTGCAATCAAATCAGTTAAATACATCAACAGTAAAAATCTGATAGAAAATAAAGTCCTTGTATCAGCTTGCTTAATCGGAATAACCGGTATGACGGCGCATGGTTTTGTTGATACAATTTGGTACAGGCCGCAGGTTAACTTGATATTCTGGTTACTTGTTGCTATTTTGGCAGTTATTACAAGTAAGAATGTCTCAACCCCAAAACAGGATCAAAACTAATATGATAGATAGAAGAAAACGTCCCAGAAAAAATAAAATTTTGACCATAAACTTTGGGGGGCTGGGAGATGAAATATTATTTTTCCCTGCTATAAAGACAATTAAATCAACATTTCCCTTTGCAGAATTAACTCTTGTAACAGAACCAAGAAGTAAAGCGGCAAAGGACTTAAATTTTCAGATAGACAATGTCATAACCTGTGATATTAAAGGAAAAAATAAGTATCTGAATCTTTTAAAGCTCGTAACCGGCCTATGGGGCAAAAAATATAAAATTGTTGTTTCATCAGGAAGTTCTAAATTCATTTCAATAATTCTTTTTTTAACAGGAATAAAAAAACGATATGGATACGATAGTGGATTTTTGAGCAGGTTACTGCTTTCAAAGGCTATTCCTCTTAAAAAAGACCAGTATGCCGGAAATATGTACCATGACCTGACCAGGGGCATCAATCAGGAAGAAAAAGCAGGTTTGCCTGATATTGATGTATCTCCAGAAAATCTCAGATGGGCAGGAGTTCATCTTGGAGAAAGAGATGGAAAGCAGGTTATATCTGTTCATCCTGGTGTAAGCAAATTAAGCGTTGCAAAAAATATGATAAAATTCTGGCCTGTGCAAAACTGGGTTGATTTAATAATTCAGCTTTTATCTTCAGGCAAGTACAAAGTAGTTCTTACTGGCGGGCCTGATGATGAAGATATAATTCAGAGAATAAGGGCAGAAATTGCAGAACGTGATTTTTCAGAAGATGATTTTATTGATTTATATGGAATGACGCATAATATTTCGCAGCTGGCTGCTGTATTTAAACTTTCAGATTTGCTTGTATGTGTAGATTCTGCACCAATGCATGTTGGAGTTGGTGTCAGAACAAATACAGTTGCAATATTTGGACCGACTGATGAAAATAAACTCCTTCCTCCCGGTGATTTAAGATTCGTTGCCCTGAAGCAGGACGATCTTGATTGCAGGCCATGCCTTTGGGATAAAAGGCAAACTACCTGTGAAAATCCTGGATGTTTGGGTGTTGATGTCGAGAGAGTTTATAAAGCAATAGAAGACCAACTTAATTAAAAAGACCGTTACTCTGATGGGCAAGACTGCCCATCCTACTATCTTATCTACTTATTCAACAAACAATGATAACTGGGGAGAGTTTATTTCAATACTTTCAGATCGTTTCTTTCCTGATATTTTTGCTGAATTATCTTTCTGCATCCTGTTCATAAGACTTTCTGCTCTTGATATAACAAAATTTGGTAGACCTGCCATCTTTGCAACCTGAATTCCATAGCTTCTGCTTGTTCCTCCCGGTACGACCTGTCTTAAGAATTCAATATCTCCGTCATTATCGCTGACTGTTACCTGATAATTAGCTATTTGATGGTATTTATCGCACATTACGTTAAGTTCGTGGTAATGAGTTGCAAATATTGTTCTTGCTTTAATATTCTCAACAATAAATTCAGCTACACTCCACGCTATTGCAACACCATCGTATGTACTTGTTCCTCGTCCTATTTCATCAAGGAGAATAAAGCTTCTTTCTGTTGCAGAATTCAAAATAAGCGCTGTTTCGTTCATTTCAACCATAAAAGTTGACTGTCCCATAGATAGATCATCAACAGCGCCTACTCTTGTAAATATCTTGTCCACAATACCTATTCTTGCTGCTACTGCCGGAATATAACTTCCAATTTGTGCAAGTATAATTATAATGGCATTTTGTCTCATAAATGTTGATTTTCCAGCCATATTTGGTCCTGTCAGTATCATGAACTGGCAATTATCATCTTTTTCCGAGAAATCTCCGCCTGTAATATACAGATCATTTGCTACGTATGTACCCATAGGAAGGATTTGTTCAATTACAGGATGACGTCCTTCCTTGATGATAATATCGCAGGATTCATCGATTTCAGGCTTAACATAGTTAAATTCAACAGCAGTACCTGCAAATGATAAAAGGACATCAAGTGTAGCCAGAGCCTTTGCAGTTTCCCTCATAGGCTGCACAAATTCTTTTGAATACTCCCTTAAATCAGAAAATATCTGATATTCAAGATCGATGGTTCTTATTTCTGCGCTTAAAATTTCTGTTTCATGTTCTTTAAGTTCAGGAGTTATATATCTTTCAGCGTTTGTTAAAGTTTGTTTTCGGATATAATTATCGGGAATAAGATTGGTATTGGCATGAGTTACCTCGATAAAATAACCAAAAGTCTTGCTGTAACCAACCTTTAATGATTTAATGCCGGTTCTTTCTCTTTCCTTATTTTCTAAATCAACAAGCCAGTCTTTGCCACCTGTCAGCAAGCCTTTTAAATAATCCAGCTGTTCGTTAACGCCTTTTCGGATAAGGTTTCCTTCTTTTAGTCCTACAGGAGGGTTTTCATGTATTGTTCTTTCTACAATACTGCTGAAAGAGACGAGATCTTCATTAAAGTTTGCAAATACTGATAAAAATGGGGATTTTGTACCATTTAATATTCTTCCAAATTCAGGTAAATATTTTAATGAATCCTTTAATGAAAGAAAATCTCTTGCATTAGCGGTATTATTGCTTATTTTTGTTGCAAGTCTTTCAATGTCATAAACTTTTTCAAGATAAGAACCAAGTTCAAGTCTTTTCTTGCTGCATTCAAGCAGTTCTTCAACAGCATGTTGTCTCAGTTTTATTTTCGTAACATCTTTTAAAGGCTGTTGAATCCATTTTCTAAGAAGTCTGGCACCCATATTAGTGCTGGTTTTATTTATAGCCCAGAGTAGACTGCCTTTATAATTATTGTCTCTGACAGTTTGTGTAAGCTCAAGGTTTCTTCTTGTATTTGAATCAATCGAAACATAAGCACTTAAAGCATATGGGACAATAATATCGAATTTTGGCATACCGGATTTTTGAGTTTCTTCGAGATATTCAATCACAGCTCCCGCTGCCATTATTCCCAGAGCGTAATTTGGGTATCCGAAAGCTTCGAGAGATGTAACATTAAATAATCTTTTTATTTTTTCAACCGACTTATCCTGATTGAATGCTGAAATTCCAACTTTTGTACAGTTATAATTGTTCACAATTACTTCTGGAAGGTCGATAACTTCTTCAGGTACAATCTGAAATGGTTTTATTTCCTGTTTTTTAACAGGAGCTAATATTTCGGAAGGAGATATTCTGCTTAGTTCTGATAAAAGCTGGTCTAATTCTGCTTTTGTAACTCTAAATTCACCTGTTGAAATATCAACGTAAGCCAATCCAAAATAATTATCTTTAGAATTTTTTACTATAGCTGCAAGATAATTATTTTTTGTAGATTCGAGCAGATTACAATCCGTGATCGTTCCTGCTGTTATAGTCCTTACAACCTGTCTGTCCACCAGTCCCTTTGCAACCGATGGATCTTCCATTTGATCGCAGACAGCAACTTTGTGACCTTTTTCGAGAAGTTTTGAAATGTAATTATCGGCAGCCTTTGCTGGAACTCCAGCCATAGGGATTCTTCCAAGTTTACCGGCTTCTCTGCTTGTAAGTGTTATTCCAAGATCTTTAGAGGTAATAACAGCGTCTTCCAGAAAGGTTTCATAGAAATCTCCCATCCTGTAAAAAAGTATAACACCCTGATGTTGTTTTTTTATTTCCAGAAACTGCCTGAGCATAGGTGTTGCATGTTCCAGATTTATTTCATAACTGTTAATAAATTCTTTTGTTCCACTCTCTTTTTCGGACATTAAAGTTCCCTGCCTTGCCTAATTTTATTATTATTATTATGATTATATTAGATAAAAAATATCTGCGGTTAAATTTTTTAATATATTCTTATCTAATAATATTATGTAACCGGCATAATTATATTTCTAGTAACTGTAACAAATTATTTTTGATGATAATACGGAGGGTAAAGCTGGATATGAGAGGGTGCTTTGATTTTATAAAATTTATTATTCTGACTGTAGCAGCGTTAATAATTATGTTTCCCTGCGGAGGATTAAATTACATAAAAGGGATTATTGATTCTCAATTATACCCCAAAAAGCCTGATATCACTGCACAGGCACAGAAGCTGGCTGACTTTTCAAAATTGCCAAAGGGGTATGAATTGATAAGATCAGTTAACATGTTTGGAGTTAATGCAGTCATTGCCCAGCATGGCCAGACAAATCAAAAAATGGCACTCGTTGATACTGGCTGGATTGTTAACGTTAATAAAAATGATATTAAAACAAACAATATAGTTCAGGAGCTCCAAAAAACTGCAAAGCAGTACGTTCCTCAGGTGAAACTGAATCAGATAGAGATTCTTGATAAAGGGAGTTTTAAGGCAATCAATCAGGATATTCCTTATCTGCGTGTTAAAGTGAATATTGCTAATTCAGCCCAGAAGAATCTGGAAGGAATTATTGGAGTTGCAAATATTTCTAATAACAAGAATAATATAGTTCTTTCAGTAAATGAACCAGGGAAATACAAACAGAATATTACCGAAAAGTTCTTTAGAAGTGTAAAACTAAATAAAGACAGTAATAATTAAATTTAGTTCTCTATAACTATATAAAATAAAATGATTTTCTTATGTATGTAACAAAATAGTGAATGAGTTACATTGAAATCTGTTTAAATTGATTTGTGAATTTAGTTTGCTAGATAGTACCGGTAAAATTGTTAATTCGTCAGAACAATGTTTAATTATAAGTTATATACATAGATTACTTGTTCATCCTCACCCTTCGGGCCGGAACAATTTTACCTGTATTACTCGCTCATAACGGATTGTAAAAAACCTTTTAAGGCGGCGAATTTACACATAGCCCCTCCTTTTTTTATTTTATTTTTTTATTTATTTTAAGGAGGGATGGGAAAGAAGTGTATTTGGACTTAAATTGAAGCAGAATTGTTTGTTGGTAGTAGTAGAAGAAGGGGCTATGTGTAAACTCTTGCTAAAAAAGGTTTCAACAATCCATAATTCGCTTCTTGAGAAATATATAAATTGATCTTTTGATTTATCAAAAAGCATATTACTGAGCCTTTAAACAGTTTTCTTGCGGAAATTTTGCTTAAACTTATGCTCCCAGCTCAACCAGCCATCTCATCTTCACTACAATTTATCGCTAAAGTTTCTTTTTATTTATCTTCTTAATTACAAATTAAAACTACTTATACTTCAATCAGAGTGTAAGTTTAAGCAAAATTGGAGCTATAAAACTGTTTATTAGGCTCAGTTATATGCGAATAATACAGCAAAATTTTTTACTGCCCTGAAAGGGTGAGCGATTGCAGAGATTAAACTCTTTTATAATGAACATTACAGCAATCGCGAATTTAAAAAATTTTGCGATACCCTCATACAAATATTTTTATAATTCTGGTTGTTAATTTATCGCATACAATAAACTAATTTAGATAGAAATTCTTTAACGTAACTCATTCACTATTGTGTTGCATTAAACTATACTTCTACAATTTCTTAATTTACAACATAAACATATACATATTAAGGTCATAGAAAACTACGATGTTGTGCAGATAAATCATAGCTTGTGAAAAATTACTCATTTTCATTTACCTTTACTATTAAACCGCTAGATACATAACTTCCACCATTATTAAGCGGATGATTGACGATCCTGTTTTGGACTACCATTTGAGTTGAGCTTCCGCCGTCAAGATTCATTGCGTTTACGCATCCCAGTTTTTTCATAATTTCTGCAAGTTCACCTAATGTGGCTCCGATTGATCCTTTTTGTCTGCCATCTACCGTAATCATAATGAACTTGTTATCCTGTGTATATCCGACTGCGGTTCTTGGGTTGCGTCCACCTATGGAACCCAGTTTCTGATCATTTACATCTATGAATATTTTGCCTTCTTTAACAAGATAAGGTCCACCGCTTACGGCGTGTTTGATACCAGACCAGTCAGGACTTGTTGAAAATTTTATTTTTACTTCATCATTAACTTTTAATTTGCCTAGTTGTTTTTCTGAGCCTACTATTACAAAACCATTTTCTGCTATGCTAAGGCGATTTTTACTTATTTCTGTAACTCTGCCATTATTAACTGCAACCTGGATTCCGTATTGAGGACTTGGAGGTGCCAGTTTTCCCCATTTTGAAGAATAAATCAAGGTGTAGGATGCTAGCATTCTTGGTTGATTAACGTTGTCTATTTTAATTTCTCTGCCATCACGAGTACTTATTGAACCTTGAAGAGAAATTCTTGCCATTTTAAATTCGTTATTACCGATTCCCAGAGTAACTCTGTCAAATATCGGGCCTGTTAAAAGTTCTTCGTTTATTATTAATGTACCCAGCGGCGTACCTGTTGACGGTTTAAAGAATGACGCATTTATTCCGGCAAGAGCATTATTTTGTGCAACCATACTGCTTACTTTTCTTGTTCCTGACAAACCGCTGCCTGATAAAACCGGTTGAATACTGATATTTGGATTTATTTGCTGGTTAACTTCAACAACATTGATAAACATTGTGCCTGATTTTGTGTATTTTCTTATAACTATGTGCTTTACTCCAGGTGCAACTGACTTGATCATTCCATCTTTATATTTGTTTTTAATGACTTCATCCCATTTTTTCTTGTCTATAACAGAAGTTTTAATCTGTGGTACAAAATAAGCTAAAGATGAGTCATCTGCATTACTGGTTGATGAGAGAGCAGGGAAGATTCTCATATTCTGATCAGCTACAGAATTCCTTATATCGTCCCTTAAAAAAGAAACAAGCAAGTTTTTTTTAGAAGAGATTCTTAAACTTGCTTGTTCATTATTATATTTAATTGTATCAGAATTCGTAGTTATTATAGGAGGAGTTAAATTAATGACTTTAGGGATATCCGCTAGAGCTAGCTTAACTTTGTAAGGAGAAATGTCTATATCTTTAGCTTTGTCCTGAGCAATTACTGAATAAGTTATTGAATAAAGCATCAGTACAGAGATGAAAGTTAGAAAAAATTTTTCAGAACGACAAGCTAAGTAATACATATAGCCCACCTATCTAAGTTTTTCTCTTAGTATCAGGGATTTTTGTATCCCTTTACTATATATTATACCAGATTTAACAAGGTTTTTAACCCTGTTTTGCTGGTGTAGATACTACAATTATTAATAATAGATGGTGGATATACTTGGTATATAATATTCCTAACGATCACATTTTCTACTTTTGTAGTAAATGTCATTTTAATATTTCTTAACATTTATAAACAAATAAAAAATGACATTTTAATATAATTCATTTTTTTAATCTATAAGAGAGTTTAAACTTGTTTTATTGTTTAGTATAAAATATAACTATGAAAATTGACATTGATAAAATATTCGAAATACTTGATAAATATTATCCTGAAAGGAATCCCTTTATAACTTATATGAATTCATTTAAGGATCCTTTTAAAGTTCTCCTTGCCTGTATATTAAGCCTGAGAACAAGAGATACTGTAACTTATGGCGCAGCTCAAAGGTTATTCAGACTGGGTTCAAAGCCTGAAGATTTTTTAAAGTATTCAGAAGAAGACATAATAAAAGCAATTTATCCGGTTGGTTTTTATCCGAATAAAGCAAAAGTTATTCTTAATATATGCAGAGATTTGATCAAGAAATACCATTCTAAAGTTCCTGATACTATTGATGAACTTTTAAAATTAAAAGGAGTAGGCAGAAAAACTGCAAATCTTGTTGTTGGAAAAGGTTATGGCATACCTGCTATTTGTGTAGATACGCATGTTCATAGAATATGTAACAGACTTGGATATATAAAAACCAAAACTCCTGATCAAACTGAAATGGAACTAAGAAAAAAGTTACCACAGAAATATTGGCTGGAAATTAATGAACTGTTTATAACCCACGGCCAGAATATTTGTATCCCTATCGGACCAAAATGCAATATTTGCCCGATTGCAGATTACTGTATGAAATTAATCTAGTATCAAGGGTCGACCGGATATTTTTACTTTTTGATAAAAATATAGTTATACAGCGGTCTCCTTAAGAGGATTATTATTTGTAAATAAACCTGTAAATAATGAGGACATTGTTTATGAGAAATATACTTTTGCAGGTTTTTATGACCAAAAAAGAATTTTATATAGTGGCTTTAATAGTAATATATACTTATCTTGCAATTATTTTTCAGATAAATTTGAGAAATTTGATTGTGCAGGAAAGATCCCCCGGCAAAAACATAGAAATTAGTTTTAATGCATTTGAATAATTGCCCGAATTATCAGAATTATATTATGATTATTTGGGATTTTAAAATTTAATGAGGTAAATATAGATATCATGAGAATTCTTTTTGCATCAGCAGAAGTAGCTCCATTCGCAAAGGTCGGCGGACTTGGCGATGTCGCAGGCAGTCTGCCAAAATCTATTAAAGAATTAGGAAATGATATTAGAGTTATAATGCCCTTATGGGGTTGCATTGATAAAGATAAATATAACCTGCAGGATGTTCCTGGCTCAACTGTTAATTTAAAACTTGATAAAAAGGATATCTCTGTTTCCTTAAAACAAGCTAAGCTGCCGGATTCGGATGTTATCGTATATTTTATAGTTAATAATGAATATTTTGGTTCTCTTAAGGAAGTTTATCCTAAAAATTGTGATGCTAAGGTTGAACAGGAACGATTTCTTGTATTTGGTATCGGAGCATTAAAATTAATGGAGAAAGTTAGTTTTAAGCCCAATATTATTCACTGTAATGACTGGCATACTGCTAATATTCCTGTCTATCTCAAGAATTCAAAAAATCATTTGAATTTTTACAGCAATTCGCTTGTTCTTTTTAGTATTCATAATCTTGCTTATCAGGGAATATACGGGAAAGAAATTCTCGACTTTGCAAATATAAATACTGAAAAAGCATTTACACCGGATGGCCTTGAATTTTTCGGCGATATAAACTGGATGAAAGGTGCAATTGTATATTCAGACCAGATTAATGCTGTATCCAAAACTTATGCTAATGAAATTCAGGTTCCAGAATTTGGAGAAGGGCTTGATGGGCTTCTTGAACTTAGAAATTACAAACTGACAGGTATTCTAAACGGAATTGATTATAAAATCTGGAATCCTGCAACTGATAATCTTATCCAATCAAATTATTCAACAGAAGACCTTACCGGAAAAAAAGAATGTAAAAAAGCTCTTCAGAAAAAATTTAAACTGGATCAAAAATCCAGTATTCCATTGTTAGGAATAGTTTCAAGGCTTGTAGACCAAAAAGGTCTGGATTTGCTTGCAGAAATAGCTGATGACCTAAAGAATACAGATCTTCAACTGATTATTCTTGGCACCGGCGATGAAAAATATGAGAAAATTTTTAAAAAACTAAATAAAAATACTGATAATATTAAATCTCTTATTGGATATGACAACAATCTGGCACATCAAATTTATGCCGGTTGTGATATGTTTCTTATGCCAAGCAGGTTTGAACCATGCGGATTGGGACAGTTAATAGCATTAAGATATGGTGCTGTTCCGGTAGTTAGAAAAACAGGTGGGCTTGCTGACACAGTTATTGATTATTATATTAATAATGAGCTTGGTAATGGCTTTATTTTTGATAATTATAATTCTGATGATCTGTTAGAAACAATAAATAAAGCAATAAAAGTGTTTAAAAATAAAAAACCATGGAGTCATATTGTTAATAATGCTATGAATAGCGAATTTAGCTGGCAAAAAAGTGCTTTAGAATATCAAAATCTTTATGAAAGTCTGATAAAACGGAGATAACATTTGCCATGCCCGAACTAAGAAGAGATCCTATAACAAAAAGCTGGTCAATAATAGCGACAGAACGGGCAAAAAGACCTGAAAGTTCTTTAACAAAGAACTTCATTTCCGGTGATGAAATTACATATGATCCTGCATGTTTTTTCTGCGAAGGTAATGAGCATGCTACTCCATCCGAAGTGCTTGCTTATAGGGACAAAGACAATTTTCATGATACTCCCGGATGGAATATAAGGGTAGTTCCAAATAAATTTGCTGCATTAAATTTAAATGAAGACTTTCACGTTAATCAGGAAAATCCCATAAAAGTTAACGGTTATGCCAGAGGTGTTGCAGAAGTACTTATTGAATCACCTCATCATACAAGAAATCTTGCCCTTCAAAGTATAGATCATATTTCTTGTGTACTTATGGCTTATAAAGACAGGTATTTAAGTCTGGCACATGAAACAACAATCAAATATATCTCGATTTTCAGGAATAACGGACAACAAGCCGGAGCCAGTTTAGTTCATCCTCACAGTCAGATAATTGCAACTCCTATTATTCCGGTTAATATTTCAAACGAGCTGAACGGTGCAAATGATTACTACGAATCAACCGGAAGATGTGTATATTGTGATATTGTTAAAACCGAATTAAAAGACAGATCCAGAATAATCTTTGAAAATAAAAATTTTATTGCTTTTGCACCGTATGCTTCAAGAACACCTTTTGAAACATGGATAATGCCAAAATTTCACAATTCAAAGTATCAGGATCTTGATAATATTCAGCTTCATGAGCTTGCAGAAATCTGGAAAGCAGCACTTTATAAAATTTATGCAGGGCTTGAAAATCCTCCTTATAATTATTTTATTCACACTTCACCAATACAAAAAAAAGTTGATAATTATTATCACTGGCATATGGAGCTCGTTCCAAAGCTTACTATTGCGGCAGGGTTTGAACTTGGAACAGGCATGTATATAAATATTGCCATCCCTGAAGATTGTGCGGATTATTTAAGGAATATTGAAGTAAAATAAGTTGTTATATAATATATGTAATTTATTAAAAAAAGAATAAATTGAAGGAAATAATAATGATTAACTCTATTGTATTGGTTGGAAGAACCGGACAAGATCCGGAAATGAAGTATTTTGAGTCAGGTAAGGTAAAAACCACTTTTTCTCTTGCTGTTAACAGATGGGATAACAAAGAAAAAAAAGAAATTCCTGATTGGTTCAGAATTGAACTTTGGGATAAAAATGCAGAATTTGCCGGAGAATATGTAAAAAAAGGTCGTTTAGTCGGTATAGAAGGCAGATTAAGTGTTGACAAATGGACAGACAGAGAAGGTACCGAAAGAGATCTTTACACAATAAAAGCTTCAAGAATACGTTTATTAGGCGGTAAGGGCGAAGCCCAGGCTGGATAATAATTATGGCTGTTAAACTTGGTACAATTGGTATAATTGCTGATGATCTGACAGGTGCAAATGATACAGCCCTTCAGTTTCATTTGAGAGGTTGTAATACTCAGATTCTTTTTGATTATTCGACAGTGCCTGACGGTAAAATCAATACACAGGCATGGGCAATAAGCACTGAAACAAGGCATAGTGATCCTAAAAAAGCAGGCGAAATAGTTAAAGATGCAACTAAAATGCTTGTTAATAATTTGAACATTGAATATCTTTATAAAAAAATGGATTCAACTCTCAGAGGAAACATTGCACAGGAAGCACTTGCTGTTTTGGATGCAATGGGATGGGATGCCACCGTAATTGTGCCCGCTTTTCCAGCTGAAGGCAGAGTTACTGTTGGAGGATACCACCTTTTAAAGGGTGTTCCATTAGAAAGAACAGAATTTGCAAGAGATCCACAGTTTCCAATATATGAATCCCATATTCCTTCATTACTTAAAAAACAGGTAGAAAATCCTGACATTGTTTCTCTCATTGAATTAAAGACAGTTATGAGGGGCGCGGGTCCTATTCTTGTTGAATTACAGGAAAAGATAAAAAATAACAAAAAGCTTATTGTTCTGGATGCGGTGTCAACAACAGATATGGAACAGATAGTTCTTGCAATAGAAAAATCCAATTTTAATATTTTGCCATGCGGATCCGCCGGTTTAGCTCAATCTTTAGCCAAATTCTGGTTACCGGAAATGAAACATCAGCATATAACTAAAGTAATTCCAACTCTTCCGATACTTTTAGTTTCAGGCAGTGCAACAAGCATAACAAAAACTCAGATCGCAAAACTTGCGGAATCCGATGAATTTGAACCGCATATTATAGAATTATCTCCACAGCAGGTGTTATCTGAACCTTCTGATGAGTTAGTTGACAGAATAATTAATTATCTTGGTACTAACGGGATCGTTTTAGTTCATTCTGCTCCACTTAATGGTAATATTAACAAAACTGCAGAGTATGCAAGTGCGCAGGGAATTGATTCAGAGAATATACACAGTATTGTAAGTGATTATCTTGCTAATTTAACAAAGAAAGTTGTAGATAAACATAATTTAATTCTTGTTCTGATCGGCGGAGAAACTTCATATAAGTGTTGTAATGCTATAGATAGCAAACATTTGCAGCTTATTGACGAAGTAGAACCGGTTATACCTCTTTGCCTTGACCATAAAGCCCAATGGGTTGTTACCAAATCAGGCAATCTTGGATCTCCAAATACATTGATAAACATTCTTAAATATTTCCAGCAGCATCAGGAAACAAAGTAGTCAAAAATGAAGAAAATAGCCATAACTATAGGTGATCCGGCTGGAATAGGGCCGGAAATTATCATAAAAGCGCTTAATTCATTACCTGACAGCAGTAAATATTTATTGATAGGTAATAAGGCTCTTTTTGTTGAAACATCAGAGAATATTAATATTAAAATCCCTGATAATATAGAAATTATTGATATTCCATGTGACATTTCTAAAATAAATACTGGCATGGTTGGTATCGAAAGTGGCAGATTATCTTTTTTAGCGTTGGAAAAAGCTTGTAAACTTGCTAATAATAAAGAAATAAGAGCAATTGTAACAGCTCCTCTTTCAAAAAAAGCAATAAATATGGCAGGATTTAATTTTTCCGGGCAGACGGAAATTCTTCAAAAGTATCTTGCAGAGGACAGGGGAATAGGCAATAAGGCAGAAATGCTTTTTGTATCAAAGGATTTAAGAGTATTACTGCTGACAAGACATATTAAATTAACCTCTGTTTCAGAATCTTTAAAACCTGCTTCCATTATCGAATCCATTAATGCTCTGAATAACTCGCTTATAAAAGATTTTAAGGTCTTAAAACCAAAATTTGCAATCTGCGGGTTGAACCCTCATGCCGGTGAAGACGGCTTAATCGGAAATGAAGAAAACGAGATATTAATACCTGTGATTGATACATTAAAACAAAAATATAATATTGATATTCAAGGGCCATTTCCGGCGGATACTTTATGGGTTAAGGCTGCAAAACCATATCTTAATAATCAAAAGCAGCCTTATGATGCTTATATTGCCTGCTACCATGATCAGGGTTTAATTCCGATTAAATTATTAGCTATGGATTCAACTGTTAATACAACTATCAATTTGCCTGTAATAAGAACTTCTCCAAGTCATGGAACAGCTTTTGATATAGCAGGCAAAAATATTGCTGATCATAGCAGCATGATTCATGCCATAGAACTTGCTGATAGCATTTCCAGTTAAATATATTTTAAAAGTTTAAAAAGGCAATTTAAATTTACTGACTGTTTTTATGAATAGTAAGTAAATTTAAATTGGAAAAAGTCAGATGTTTGTTTCTTCAGGAAATATATATAGCCCTAATGCAAAGCCAAATAAAATATCAAAACCGGTAACTAAAAATGGAAGCTTACCGGAATTAAGAGTTCTTGATTATTTATCTCATTCTTCAAATTCAGTTAATGGATGTTATATTTCCTTTAAGTCCGAAAGACAAAATGCTGATGCCATTTCAAAACGTTTTTTTGAAACAAATTATTTTCCTGATGATGAAAGAGTGCCTGACGGTTTCAAAATGGGTGCATACGTTAACGTTGGCTTTAAAAGCCCAATAGATTCAAAAAGTTATATATTTCAGGATCCTGAAAAAAATCAGATTACTATAGTTAATCGCAAAAAAGACAAAGCTTTGCAGAAAATATTTCAGGAATATAAAAGTATGATACCTCATATAAAGAGAGAATTTGAAAATATCAGCAATAGGCCGTTAAGCTGGCAGGAACAGTTTGCAATTGAGGAAGGAAAAATGCAAAAGCTGGATTGGCAAACATTCCTGATCAACAGAACAAAAAGTTATGTTTCTTGTTTTGCCCATTTTCATCTTGAAGAAAGTGTTGAAAAATTGGAAAAGCTGAACAGAAAAGAAACATATCTTGGAGAAATCATTAAATCAGGTATTGGAGTCTGCCGTCATGATGCTCTTTTATTTAAATTATTGATGGAAACTCAAAGCATTCCGGTTGCCTGTCAGTCAGGGTTTCGTATAGATCATGGTGAACCTTATAAATCGATGATTTGCGGACATGTATGGAATATTATAAAAAATGGAAATATTCAGCATATTGCAGATACAGCTTGCAGCAGGACAGAGGAAGGACAATATTTAGATAATAATTTAGATTATTTGTATGTCAATAAATCTAATCCTTTATCGTTAGAAGAAAAATTTAAACAGGATATTCTGGATTTACAGCCAGGTCAAACAATTAAAATAGGACTGGATAAAAAAGGCAATATAGTTACAGATAAGACAAATCCCCTTGCAGATTTCGGATTGAAACTTATTTGGAATGAAGAAGATAAGTTTGAACTTCACAAATTAAAAGAAACAGTAGGTCAAAGATCCATAACATATAATAATTATCCCGATAACAAAATTAGTACATTAAAAGACAGAATTTATATTTGGTATGAAAATACAAACTTTACAATATGGCCTAACGACATTAGATGCAATTTTAATAGACAAGCTGAAAAAGCTTATCTTCAGCTATCTCTTAAATATAATTTTAAGCCTGCCTCCTTTTTCATTGAAGATTATGTAAAAATAAACCCGGCTCTTGATTCAAGAGCTTTAGAAATATTTAGTGATTTTAAAGATATTGGAATAGGAATTTTAAAAAATCGCTTCAGGCTCTAATTGTCAGTTAATACATAAATATAAAATCATATAAAAGGATGGTTGTAGATTCTTGCCATAAATCTATAATTTAGGTTGGAAACATATGTTTTATACCATACATCAAAAAAGTTTTCGTTAAATGATGTTTCTTTTACAGTTTATCTTGCTAAAAATTAAAAAAACGTCAATTAACTGAAGCCATTGTTTACTTGTATAAATATTATAGTATCGATCTATTCCCGGGAAAGAAGGTAAATAAATGCAATGTCCTCGCTGCAGAGAGGAAAATTCAGAAGATAGCAAAGTTTGCACAAATTGTGGGCTAAAGCTTAAAATATCCTGTCCTAGGTGTAAAAGCCTTAATCCTATTGGACAGGAAAGGTGCCATAGCTGCAAACTTAAATTGATTACTTTCTGTCCTAAGTGTAAAGCTCCAAATTATCCTACTGCACTAACTTGCAGAAAATGTCATCAACAATTACTTATTGAGTGTCCAAATTGTAAAGCATTTAATCCCACAGACAAGGCTAAATGCATAAAATGCAGTTATGATTTTAAAGAAAAAAAAGCAACTCAAGAGATTTCACCAAAGAAAAAAAGTCCTGATGTAATTCCTGAGGAAAAAACTGAACAGATTCCACTGGAGAAAAAAAGTTCTGAAGTAACTCCTGAAGAAAAGATTGAACAAATTCCTGAACAAAAAATAGCACAGACACCTGTAATAAGACCTCCAAAATTGGAAGAATATGCCGTTCTTTCTGTAGAATTTATTAATTTGTCTGCTATAAAGACAAAAATTCAGAATCCTGATCTTGTATTGAAACTCAGAAATTTTTTCTTCCATATTGTTGAATTAAATTCAAAGAAATTTAAAGAAGAATCCATTGTACTCTCAGAACAAAGTGCGGCAATTAATTTTTTATATCAGAATAACACCAAGAATTCGGCACTTTATGCCATACTTGCCGCCAGAGATATTCTAAAAGAAATAAATGAACTGAATTTTAAAATTCAAAACACTCTAAAAATAAAATTAAAGGTAAAAATAGGCATTTCAATTGTTAATAGTCAGGATAGTGAGTATTATTCCCAGGTTGAAAGGTCTGCTGCAAATGCTGACAATATTGTTGTCAGTACAAAAGTTTATAATTTAACTTCGGATAAATTTAGTTTTGAACTGATGAGTTCTGTGACTGTTGGTGAAAAACTTACAACTGTTTATAGTCTTCAAGATCCACTTGGAATACATTCAACCCCCGATATCATAATTGAAGAACCGCGCGTTGAATTTCCCGGAGAAGAAGCCATTTCCAAACCAGCCGAGATACAGGATACTGAAAGAAAAGACGAAAAAGAAGATTTTTTTGATAAAAGAGAAGCCAGTCAGGATAATATTGCCGGCTTCTTGGTAAAAGCATTAACGGAGATAAAAGAAGGTTATATTATAGGAATTTCAGCTCCTGACGGAGCTGGAAAAACTACAGTTATTTCAACAGCAAAACAGATACTATCCGAAAGAAATGTTAATTTCCTGTTTGGCCAGTGTCAGCCAATAAATGAGATTATTCCTTTTGCCTATTTTCAGGATTTAATTAAAAATCTTTTTGGACTCCCCCTTCATATTACAAATATTGAAGAATATAAAAAAGCTATTTCTCTTACCTTTCAATCAAAATTCAAGATAAAAGATAAACGGGTGGAAGAAACTCTTATAGATCTATTATTACTGGAAAATGCTCACAATAATTTAGGATTATTAAACAATAAAAAACGAGTGTTTGAATGTATAGAAAAAATATTAGCTGAGTTAAAATCCGAAAGTAACATAGCATTAGTGATAGAAGATTTTGAATTCATTGATTCTTCATCACTTGAATGTATTAATTTTCTTATTAATAAAGGATTTTTAAATGAGAAGTCTCAAATAGTCATTACTCATATACCGGATATCAATTTAAATGACTATTTTGACATTGAAAATAAAGATGAAAGAATTTTTGATATACATTTAAAACCAATGTCAAAAGAAGAAGCGGAAAAATCAATTCGCAATATACTCAACGGCCAGGATTTAATACCGCCAAAATTAAAAGATAAAATTTACTATAATTCAAAAGGACTGCCCGTATATATAGAGCAGGCATTATGGTTGTTGTTTGAAGCGGGAGCCATATATAACGATAATAATATTTTAAAATTCAATCCTGAAGCAGCAAATCTAAATTTACCGGATAATGTGGAAGATATTTTAAAAATGAGGTTAACGCAATTAAATAAGGCTTCCTCTGATGTAACAAAAATTCTTCTTATCGCATGTAAGTTCGGCCAAAGATTTATGCCGAGTTTGATGCAAACCACGCTGGAAATGGATGAACAACAGTTTATAAATTCTATGCATATACTTGAAACAAGCGGTATTTTTGTTCAATATGACCAATATACTATAATATTCAAGAACAGGTTAATCTATAATCTTGTCTATAATCAGGGATTCACAGAAGAAGAAAAATTAAATTACCATAAACTTGTTCTTCTGGCATTGAGCAATTATACAAGATCCAGCAGTGCAATGCTTGCAGCACATGCAGAGTTGGCAAATTTACCTAATGATGCCGCAAAATTCTGGAATATGGCAGCAAAAGAAGCATTATTACTTGGCGATGCTAAATCCTATATAACTGCACGACAGAGACTGCTTTCATTATTGGAAGTAATAGATATTCCTGATAAAGATAATGTCAGGCTTAACATTTATGAAGAAACCGGCAAGATAATTTATGAAATAAATCCTGAAGAAGCAATAAAATACCTGTCTAATGCTATATTAGAAAGAGAAAAGGGAGATGAAACAGTAAAAATTATTGAGTTGACAGGCTATCTTGCCAGAAGTAGTGAATTAACAGGTAATTACTCAGGTGTTATCGAATGTGTTGAAAAAGCATTGTCAAAAGTCAGCAAAGAAAATGAGCCTGTTGAATATGCTCTGTTAAATTACTGCAAATTAGAGGCTTTATATAATACTGGCAAACTGGAAGAAGCTATATATCTTGCTAAAAATGATATACTGCCAACATTAAAAACTGCCATTTCAAAAAATAAAACTATTTCAGGTTTAAGTCTGGAAGAATTAAATTATACCGAATTAGAGACCCAGCTTATTCTGGCAAGAACATACGCAGTCCAGGGGAATAAAGAAGCTCTAAGTATTGCTAACAATCTTTTACTTAAAGCAAGTGAGCTTGGTTTAACAGAAGTTGAAATACATGCAAAACTTGTAGAGGCGCTTTATAAAACTCTTCAGGGAGAAATTAATTCTTCAAACGCAATATTGGAATACCTGAAACAATTAATATCTCAAATGCCTGATAATAATAATATTAAATTACAATGGGGATTTATAAATCTGTTATCAAATATTCTTAGTGGAGATTTTGATGCAGCAAAAAACATTATAGACTCGGTTATTGCTATTGCAGAAGAAATCAAAGATTACAATATCCTGGCAATAGCTAAACTCCTTGAAGGTAAAATCTATAAAGAAATGCCGGATTTTCAAAAAGCTAAGAATATTTATAATGATTATATCGTTTTTTGCTCTGAGAAAAAATTGGCGACAGGAGCTCTGCTTGGATGGTATCTGTATGCAGAAGTTGAGATTGCTGAATCAAATATAGAAAAAGCACAGGAAATTGCTGAGAGAGCTTTAGAAATATCTCAAAGAGCCGGAATAAATAATTATTTTCTAACAATGCTTTTACAAAAACAATTAGGCGAGATCCAAATTATAAAAGGGGATTTTGAAGCTTCCCGAATGTACGTTGAACAGGCACTTATATCATCAAGAAATCTTGATTCATATTTACTTCAATCAAAGCTCTTTTTAGCTTATGGCAAGATTTTCCAGGAAATAGCCGCAATATCTGGTGAAGATAAACAAAAAAATGTAAACCTTGCCCATGAATATTTTATGGAATCGCTGGACATTGCTCAAAGATTAGAAAATGAGCATATAATACTTCAAATTGAAGAGGAATTTACAAACCTAAGCACATTCTGTCAGTTATCGGGAATTGTAATCTAGTCATTGATAAAGATACTGTGCTGAGCAACCCAATCCTACAATGCTTCCTGTAAGATTCTTGCAATCATCCTGGTATGTATCACCACTAATACCCCAGGGTTTAATGGTCTTTTCCTGAATATATACAGCAAAAATATCTTTTCCGGTAACATTGGGACCTTTATAACCATTAATATCCATTATTATATGTCCGCATATAGGTACGCCATAGCCAGTATCATTACAATCAGATTGGTTAAATCTAAATCTTACAAGACTTCCATTATTCAAGATTACACCACTACCTGATCCCCAGCCTGTATTGGCAACGCCTTTTAAATTTTTACAATCTCCATCCATTTTATGCCAGCAATTTCCAAAATTATTAGGATAATCACATGACTTAATTTTACTTAGATAAGGTAAATAATTATCTCTTACGCTATTATCGTTTGAAAAAAGGCCTTTTAAATTCCCACCATTATCAGCTACCAGTCTCATAGTAGCCTGATTAAGATCAGAATAAGCTTTTTTCCAAGCAGTCTTTAGCTCTGCGTTCTGAGAGTCCTGTATTAGGCCAGGAATAACGATGGAAGCAATTACTCCGATTATTAGCAGAGTTATCAAGACTTCTGCAAGAGTAAACCCTTTTTTATATATATGCATAATATTCTCTCTTTTAGCTTTAACGATCTATTATCCAATCAAATCTTTATAATTTTACCAATATTTACTCAATATACAAATATATAAATTACATTTTATTATTTGAACTATGAAAATATTTATATACTCTTTTGGAATATGTTTTACCTATAACTCTTGCTATTTCTGATTCATTAGTGGCCATTATTCCTTTTATATCTCCAAAATGTTCGAGAAGAAGCTTCTTTTTGTTTAAGCTTAAACCTGGAATTTCATCAAGAATAGACTTTATTGCCTGATTCTCTCTTAATTTCCGGTGATAGCTTATTGCAAACCTGTGAGCTTCATCCCTTATTTTTTGAAACACAAACATAGCCTGAGAATTGGCAGGGAAAATTACAGGTTTAGTTTCTTCAGGAATGTATATTTCTTCAAATTTTTTAGCAAGAGCGACAATCGGCTGATGAACCAGCCCAAGTTCATCCAGAGTTTCCATTGCTGCACTTAACTGGCCTTTGCCTCCATCAACTATTATTAAATCAGCAAGCTCCTGTTGATCTTTTAAAACCTTTATGTAGCGTCTTTTTATAACTTCTTTCATAGAAGCAAAGTCATCAGGAGTGCCTTCTTTTGCTGATCTTATTTTAAATCTTCTGTATTCAGTCTTGCATGATTTGCCATTGATGAAAACGACCATACTGGCAACCGTATTAGTACCCTGAATATGAGAAATGTCAAAACATTCCATTCTATGCGGAAATTTAGGCAGATTTAATTTTTCCTGAATGTAGCTTCCTACTTCATTCCAGTCGCTTTGAAGTTCAGTCATCTTTTTAAGTTTAATATTTTCAAGATGGGCAGTAGCATTTTTAGATGCCATCTCAATAAGTTCGTATTTTGTTTGCATCTTTGGCGTTATAACACTTACTTTACTTTTTTTTCTACTGCTAAGCCAGTCTATAATTAAATTTCTATCTTCTTCTTCAATTTCATCAGGAATTAATATTTCTTTTGGAATTTCATTATCATTAATCATCTGATAATATTCCTGAATAAAGGCAATCATGGCTTCCTCTTTTGAATGTATCTGATTTAAAGTCATTTCAAAATCATATTTGTCAATCAGTCTGCCATCCCTGACTTTTAGTACAACAATGCTGATCATAAGATTATCGCTGTCATACCCGATTATATCCTGGTTAAGACTTGTATTGTCCGATACAACTTTTTGTTTACCAACAACTTTTAAGACATCGAAATAACTGTCTCTATATCTGGCGGCCTTTTCATAATCCTGTTTTTCCGAGTACATTTCCATATGTCTTTTTAACTCTTCAAGAAGTTCTGTCTGCTTTCCTGACAGGAATAATTCAACCTGTCTGACTATAATTTTGTACTCATCAGGGTTGATAAGTCTTTGACATGGGCCAAGACATTTTCCTATCTGATAATACATACATGGGCGGTCTCTAAAACGAGGAACTCTGCATTGCTTTAGGGGAAATAGTTTTTTTATAAGTTCAAGAGTTGAATACATTGCCCTTGCATCTGTATAAGGACCAAAATACTTACCTTTGACAGTTTTCTGGTCAACTTTCCTTGTTATTATTATTCTTGGATATTCTTCTTCTGTAATGGTAAACCACGGAAAACGTTTATCATCTTTAAGAAGAACGTTATATTTAGGTTTATGTTTTTTAATAAGGTGTGATTCAAGAATAAGAGCTTCAATTTCAGAGTCTGTAATGATAAATTCAAATTTGACAATTTGAGGCACCATTACTGCAAGCTTTGGAGAGTCATGTTTACCTGTAAAGTAGCTTTTGACTCTTTTTTTAAGATTTTTAGCCTTGCCTATATAGATTATCCGATCTTCGTTGTCATACATAAGATAACAGCCGGGATAATCAGGCAAAAGCGAAATTGATTCTTTTATTGAAATTTTGGTTTTCATACTTCCCTGAAATAGATTCATAATAAATTATAGCAAAATAGGTCGGTAAAATTTAATTAGTAGAGAAATTAAGATTGATAACAGTTAGTTTGTCATGCTTAACTGACTGCAATTCGAGGCGAATATGAGAGCCGTAGAATTATGTCCCTACTTGGTGTTTCAGCATCTATTGAACCAGAGATCCTGAAATAAATTCAGGATGACACAACATTAATATTCTACATATCACTATGATTATTCACAGAGTTCCAAAGCATCATCAATATTTATTTTAGACCGTTCGATTGTTCCTGCTGGCAGTTCAAGCACGCTGTGTGCAGAAAAAATAACAGGTGAAACTTTGCAGGGAGTCATATTTTTTATTAAAAATTTTACTTTATTGGATTTATCAAGAAATACAGCATCAAAATTAAACCTCATAAAAAATGAGTGAATGCTGTTGCAGGGGATAATAAGGAGTCCTTCGCCTTCTTCGAGATGAGATCTGTTAAGCAGACCGATAAATCTCGAAATACTATTATTTGCAACTTTAACATTATCCGCAACTGTTTTTTGATTTGATGTGTTAATTACTTTCATAAGTTTTATTTTACAATGATTTTGCTAATTTGGGTTGTAATTATATGCTGGATTATCATAAGATCATAAGTAGGGTAGGTTTTAACCCACGCGGGAGAAATTTTTCACGCTTAAATCGGGTTTTTATATTCAAGATAGTTATATTGTTTGGATATTTATCCGCAACAGGTAATTTTCTCCGCTGATGAAAAGTTTTTAGCATTTCTAATTCGCTTTTTGTAAAATATTCAACAATTTATAATCTTCTAGTTTCAAGGAGTCATCTTGAGCGAAGCGGTAGCGAAGTCGAAAGATCTTACCAAGTTTGAAGTAATCATATAATGCTGGTAAGATGCCTCGACTTCGCTCGGCATGACATTTAATAAGATAAGGGCTAAGTGTCAGTAGTGATCTGACAGGTTTTCTTTTTTCTTTGTTTCGTTTCTTTCTTTTGTGATGAAAAGAACGTTAGTATTTTGAGAATGTGCAAGACTGCCCATCCTATGATTCTAATGAATTTTTTACTAAACAAAGCATGCCAATTTATGATTTTCTGTCAATTATTCATTGAAAATGACAAGTATTTTTCATAAATTCATAGCATTAACCCTATGCCTGCTGCTTTTTCCTTAATTACAACTCATAATTCAAATTTGAATAAAAGTATCTACATGATCTTTAAATTTTACATAATGTTTGTTATAATAATAATTATAATACTTTAAATCTCATTAATACACAGGATAAATTATCTCGCCTGTATTGTTATTATAATAATAATGTTTTTTATAGAAACATAGAAAGAAATTATGAGTAAAGAAAAAGTCAGAAAAATTTTAGAAAACTTCCTGAGCGAGATGGCAAATGCCAAGAAATCCCGCCATACTATCGTTAATTATAGAAGCGATCTGGTTCACTTTATTGATAACTGTTCATGTAGTATTGAAAGTTTGACAGTAGAAACTTTACGCAGTCATCTTGACGGTTTGAGGTCAAAATCACCTACAACAAAAGCAAGACACATGAGCAGCCTTAAGTCTTTCCTTAACTGGTGCTACAGGAAAGATTACATACCGAGTAATCCCATACTTAAAATTGATAACGAAAAACCAGTAATTACACATATTCCAAAAAGAATAGAAGGAAATTCTATAGAAAAAGTTATACATTCCATAGAAATTCTTGATAAACACGGCAGTATTAATATAAATAATCTTAAATACAGGCTTTTATTCACATTAATGACAGAAGCAGGACTCAAAGTCTCAGAAGCATTGCATTTAAACTTTGAAGACATAGAGTCTGAAACTCGGACCTTATTAATTAATTCCACACCAAAACGCAGAGTGACCCTCTTTTCATCCGATTCAGTCAAATTACTTGAGTTGTATAAAAATAAAATAGGTATAAGTACCGGACTTATCTTTAAAGGAGGTGAAACAGATTCTAAGTCTCTAAGCTATCAGGCAGTTAACCGTTTTTGGAGAAAATGTTGCCAGAAAACTGGTAAAAATATTACATTGCAGCAGCTCAGAGATTATTATGCACGGGAGCTTATTAGAAAAGGCTTCAATATTGACGTTGTCAGTAAAATACTTGGTCACAAAAAGATTCAAACAACTGTTAAATATTTCCAATAAGAAACAGAGGCTAAGTGAGATTATGATACTTGAATTTAAAGTGGATGAAAATATTGTAGAGGCAGCATGGCTGAAAACTTTGTATGATCTGGTAGAAGAATTAAATTGCAGATGTAATACCTATGTTGAAGAAACTTACAACAAGTCATACAAAAACTTTGTTAGAACAAGAGTAGTAGAAGTTTTTGGTTCCAATACCATGGTAAGCTGGCTAAAATTAAGAATGGAACGCTATAATCACTTTGTTGATTCATTTAATTCAAAACCTGAAGTTATAATAATTTCAGATAGAGAGAATGATTAGTTTTACTATTAACTAACGATTAGCGTATCCGACAAAGCTTCTTCGCAAAATTCTTCTTCAGGCATGCATATATCAAAAACCTTGTTCAATCGGGTTTGGAACATCATTTGGGCTACATATGGCTGTAGACCATATAGCCTGATATTTATTTCATTATATAGAGCAAATTTTTGAAGATTTAACAGAGATCCAAGTCCCGTACCATCTATTCTCGGGATATTTGAAAGATTTAAAAGTATATTAAGGTAGCCCTGATCAATAATCTCATTTATAGTGCTTTTTAATTTATTTACATTGTTCTTTAAAAATATGTCTTTAGGCAGATCGAAAATACAAAAATTACCGATAATTCTATAAGAAAACTCCATTAAATTCACTTCCCTCTATGAAACCAAACTATTAGACGACTTTTTATTTTATTTATATTGACATTGTTGTTTAAAATGTCTTAATACCAAGTTACGCTCGATATGTCACAGATAATTTTTAAAACGCAAACTGGCATTATTTAAAAAATAAAAAATCACCTCCAATTGGGTCACACCAAAGGGTGCGGACAAGATAATAAACATTTACGTGATCAATTATCAGTATACTAACAGAGATTTGTGTATTAAACAAATTGTAAATTATTTTTTGGCTGCTGGATTTTTAAAAATAACTGTTTTCTCTTGATTATAGATAATCATAGCCAATATTTTCAGGTCATAATTTAGTTTACAATCTTTCGTAAAATGAGACCGCTGCATAACTATAATTTTTGTTAAAAAGTAAAGATTGAGACCACTGCATAACAAGAAAAAACAAATTTTCTAAGTTATGCAGTGGTCGACCCTTATAAAAGCATTGCGAAGCGGGAGTTCATAAAATGGAAATGAAGAATTTTCATTTTTGAACTCATTCTAGGCTTTGCCCGGTCGTAACGGCTGTAGGCTAGATATGACAAAAAGCGATATTTTGGTAGTTATGCATCAGTCGTAAAATGTAATGTTATAACTATATGCCAGTATATTCCTATGCTGGCTTTTATATTTGTGAAATATAGAAAAGTCTTGTTGATCAGAAGATTTTCATTATAAAATATTCACATGTTTTTAAAGTGATATCAAAACTAAGGGAATGTTAATGACTGAAAAACAAGAGCAAATTTTTGAAAACTGTAATAATGACTGCTTACTGGAAAAAATTGAAAAATACGGTGATCCTAATAGAAATCTTATTATTACTGCAGTAATAATTTTATTTATAGCCGGATTAATCGTATTATTTATTGAAAAAAAAGAAATTGGCGGAATTACTGCAGATTATGCTGATTATTATCCCCAGTCAACAACTGCCTATATTGATATTAAACTCGATGATAAAAGTATTCAGGAGATAAATAATTTCACCGTATTAAATATTAAAGATTTACCGGATCTTTTTATCAGAATCTTTAATGCGGATTATAGAGTCACAAAACGCAGAAAAATTGACAAATTAATAAATCAGGTATTGGGTGATGAATTCAGTTATGGATTCTGGAACAGTAAAGGCATTGATAGAAGCCTGATAATTTTTCCTATAAAACGGGAAAGTAAAATTAATCCTCTTTTTAGGCTTTTACTTGGCAAAAATGAAAAATTGACTGACAAAACATATCAAGGATTCAGAATCGTTACTGCTAAAAATAAAAAGATAGCTTATTTAATTAATAGAGAACGGTTATTTGTAGCAGACAGCTATGAAACTCTTACTTCTATTATTAATAATTATATTTTACAAGATAAAAAAAGCCTCTATGATAAAAAAGATGTTAGAAGAGCACTGGCTTATGTTGATAAAAGCAGGATAGGAACAATTTTAATAACAAATTCTCCATCAGATAACGAAGTATTAAATAACATAACTAATAATAAATTTTCTGTTATAAGCGGTTTTTTAAATGGCTTAATATCTACAACTGCAATATCAGTGATGATTGACAAGGATATATTCTATTTTAATACGTATACTCCATATGATGAATTAATAATTGGAGAAGAGAATGTAGAAAAAGCTTTCCGAACTGTTTTTGACAGTAATAAACAAGCATTAAGCTCTGATTTTCTGCCTCAAAATACTATTTCTTACTTTACAGTAAGCGGTTTAAAAAATTATATGAATCTTTATCTGGAATTAATTGGTATAAAAGCAAAACCTGAATTTGAACAGCTTAAGCAGTTTGTTAAAATGACTACCGAACTTGATTATGATAAGGATATAATGGAAACTTTCAGCAAAAATACAGTTTTTGCAACGATAGATTCAGGTAATTCTAAACCAGGATATGCTGTGATTCTGTCTTCGACTCCTAAAACAGATCTGGTGATTTCAAAATTTATTAAATTACTTCAAATACAGGTTCCTTCTGCTGAAATTTCCAAATTATCATATAAAAATCTGGAATTAAATACGGTAGTATCTTCCAAATTGCCTGTTACTCTGTGTTATGGAAATATTGGCAAGAATTTATACGCAATAGGTGACAAACTTGCTGTCGAATCAATAATAGATACAATAAAAAATAAAAAATGTTTTTCAAATAACAACTTATTTAGTGATTTTAAAAAACATTCCATTTATAATCCGGGGATTACAGCCTTTATGGATATCCAGAAGATTAACGCATTTGCTCCGCAAAACAGAAAATCTCTTGAGGGAAATTATCTTGATAAAATTAAAAATAATATAAATGCTGCTTTTATAACGGCTGATTATAAGGACAATGCTTTTATAGGCTCAATACAGTTTAGTTTAAAGAATAAAAGTTTGAATAAAAAATAATTTAACAGGAGATTAGAAAATGACTCCACTTGAAAAATTGGAAAAAGCAAGAGAACTTCTTATTGAAGTAGAGGCAGAATTGATTGAAAAAGAAAGATCCTGTCCCTATGAAATCGGATTTACCTTAAGAAATCTAGATGATGCTATAAGTCAGCTTAAAGATTCTGACTCTGAAGAATAGAGGTTATATTCTCTTGTATATTTACTATTTTAAGAATTTATTTTGCCCTTTTGTTTAAGAACAAGAATTGCAAATCTTTCAGAATATGCTTCTGTATTTGGATAAAAAACTTTGCCATTTTTAAGTTCGATAACATATAATTGTCCTGCATTATAAGCTCTGGCTATATTCGACAAACCTTCTATTGAAATTACATTTCCTTTTGTATTTGAAATTACATTTTCTTTTATAAGAGGTGCAACGAATTTAACGTATTGATCTATATGGTTGAAGTAATAAAGCTGTTTCATAGCAGCTTTAGGATCTTTTTCAATGAGATCAGGATTTTTTCTAAGAAGAGCATAATCTTGCATAAGACCATTATAGAAAGCATTCATCTCACTATCATTTTTGAAATATTTATCACGTATAAGTTTTGCCGTTTGCTTACTTAACTGCCATGGCCCTAAATCGCCAGAACTTTTATTATATGCTAATAAGTTACCACCTGATTCACAATGCATTAAACTATAAAAAATATCTTCATCAATACCTTTCTCTTTACATACTTCACTTATAGTTTTTGCGAGTTTTGGGTTCTTAGATTTAAACGTATTTATGCTTTTTATTCCATCATCCAGGAATTTTTCAGGATTATCAGTATATTTCAGTTCCTTGTAAGAAAAACTTTTTGGAATAACACTTTCTTTACTAGTGCTTTCACTACTACCAGAAATTTTTGATACTTTTTCTTTTACTGAGAAAAAGGCATTATCAACGTACTCACTGATATGTGTCATTGCATTTTTTTCTACTTGAGATATAGCACCTTTACCTTCACTAAAAGCTTTTGCTGCCAAGTCTTTTGCTACTTCCTGACAAGCAGGTAAATGAGCTGCATACAATAATCCTGTTAACAGGGCTAATTCTTTTATTATTCTCCTGATTCCAGACTTTGATCTACGTTTAAGACTTGCCTTCGATCCACGTGTGAGCGTAGCAGCATTGCCGGTAAAAGAAACTTCATCCAAGTGAGGTTCTGCTAGACAAACAGTTCTCATCCAGTTTGGCTGATTACTTAAATTTGAAATATTTGATTTATTAGAACGATATTTAGGCTTTACTTCCATTATATTTTTCAAACACCAATTCAACTAATTGTTTTATTCTTTATATTTAATAAAACAAAAATAATTAGTTGAAATTGTTTAATTTTTAGCCTTTATAAAGTTTTCTTTACAAATTAAGGAGATCCTGTTTTAAAGTATTCCAAAGTCTGATTTATGAAACTTCTAATTGATTCATCAACAGTGATTAAAATATTTTCTTCTTTAACTGCCGGGACTAATATTTCGATTGCTTTTGGAACAACTTCTATATTAACCGGTGTTTTTCCTATAACATCCCCGTCTGCCTGAACAAATAATGAGGGTTTTGTTTTTATTTCTATCTGCTTTGCTTTAAAATACTGAATTTTTTTAGTTTTGTCATAAGGATGTCTTATAATAAGTTTCCATGTAATTGAAAAATAATCAAAGATATTTTTTGGAGATACTATTAATAAATCCAGAATACCGTCATTGAAAGAGGCATTTGGAAAAAGTGATAATAGATCTCCTAGAATATTTCCGCTATTTGCGATCATTGCAACCAATCCCCTGACTTTAATTATCCTGTCATTATCCAGCTTAATTTTGAATACTGCGTATTTGGGTCTGAATAATTGCATAACACCTTCAATATAATAAGCAAAAAGGCCGAGCTTTCGCTTTTTCTCTCTTGAAACCTCTCTTATAATCTTTGCATCAAAGCCGCATCCTGCCATAAATGCAAAGTATCTGTCGTTAATTTTGCCTATGTCAATTTTTTGAGAATGTCCATCAAGAATAATCTCAATGGCTTTTGAAATATTGACAGGTATTCCAAGATTACCGGCAAGCATGTTACCTGTTCCAAATGGGATAATACCAAGTTTGGCCTTTGATTCTATCATACCGGAGACAACTTCTATAATTGTACCGTCGCCGCCTGCGGCAACAATAATATCAAAGTTTTCCTGTACAGCTTTTCGGGCAAGATCAATAGCGTGAAAAGGTTCTTCTGTTTTCCAGAGTACAATTTTGTACTCTCTTAAGCCTTTATGCAATTCATCTTCAAGAAGGCTTATATCATTATTTCCTGAAACAGGATTATAAATAATTACTATTTTCATATATTGGCCAATTTTTTTAATACCTATATATTACAGTGTTATTATAGATCAGCATATGTATTGTAGGGTAATTTCCTATATTTACTATTGTAAATTAATATTAATTTTATTCCAAAATATCGCAAATTTTGAGTTTTGTAGGACTTTATATATATAGTAATAAATATTATAAGGAATAAATATGGTCGCCTCAATAAGTTCCGTAAAAACAAATCAAACTCAGCAAGTACCGCCAGTAGCAAACCGTCAGGCAAGCAATGCTGAAAGGTCACTTTTTGCTGGAAATATTAAACCTGAAAATAATATATTCAAAGGAGCAAGTCAGGTTTCAAGTCAGCCTGCAGCAGGCTCCGGTGACATATTTACTTCTTCACAAAAAGTTGGTCAAAATGTAAATCAGGTTCCAAGTCAACAGATTGACTTTAAAGGAGAAAATGAAAATTCTAAAGTAAATCTTGTTACAGGTGGAATGAATTATAAAGCTGCAGAAGCTGTAAATAAAGATGCAGATCAAAAATTTAAAGGTGAAGGCCTTGCTAATAATGTTGGACCAGTATTTGTAAATCACAATGGAAAATTAGGAGTTGCAGGTAGCAGACTAGATACTTTCTGCTAATAATAAATAAAAAGAATAAAAAAAGAAGCCTGGTTTAAAACCAGGCTTCTTTTTTTATTCTTTTGTTAAAATATTTCTATGAAAGAAGATAAATTTATTAATTTAATAAAAAATTTACTCCCGGAATCTTCAAAGTATATCGGGGATGATACTGCCTATATAGAAGACAGAGGGCTTATACTTACGCAGGATACTCTGGTTGAAGATGTTCATTTCAGAATGTCCACAATTAGTCCCTATGATCTTGGTATAAAGTCAATTGCTGTAAATTTGAGCGACATTGCAGCATCTGGGGGGATTGCAGAATTTATTCTTGTTTCCCTTTCACTTCCTGAAAATATTGATGAAGATTTCGTAAAAAGCTTTTACGAAGGTATTAACCATATTTGTAAAAAATATGATGTACTGGTTGTCGGAGGAGACCTGACAAGAGCCTCGAAGATTACAATAAGCATAGCAGTAATTGGCTTTAGTGTTGGAATACAACCTGCAAAAAGAAGTCTTGCAAAAGTGGACGATATAGTAATCACTGCCGGGGATTTTGGTTCCAGCGCTGCGGGTTTATGGATACTTGAAAATAAAATCAGCGACATTTCAAAAGAGGTTTCAGAAAAGTTTATTAAAGCTCATGTAAATCCTGTTCCTCTCTTGCAGGAAGGGCGAGAAATCGTAAAATACTGTTCTGGTTCGCCTGCACTTATGGACGCGAGTGACGGGCTTGCTGATGCCCTCTATAAGATTTCACTTTCCAGCGGAGTTAGTATGGAAGTAAATTATGATGAAATCTCTGTTGATAAAGATTTAAAAGAAATTGCCCAAAAATCCGGAATAAATCCTGTTAAATGGGTCTTATACGGTGGTGAAGATTACGGGCTTGTCGGTACAGTTCCTGAAACTACTTATGAGGAATTATTGGCACGCAATATTCCTGTAAAGCCAATAGGCAAAGTAATAAAACCGGAAAATTCTCCAGAGGTTTTAATCAGGTATAATGATGAGATAATTAAAATTAATTCAAACTCTCTTGATAGTGAAGCTTTTAGTCATTTTAAATAGAGGAAAAAATGAAAATTACAGCAATAATTCCTGCAGCGGGTTCAGGCAGCAGATATAGCCAGAATAAAAATAAACTCTTTGAAAACCTTGATGGTTTATCTGTTCTTGTCCAAACCTTAAAGGTTATTGCTTCTGTTCAGGAGATTAATAACATAATTGTCTGTTCTTCAAAAGAATTGATCTCTGAAATAAATACTATTGTTCAAAATTATAATTTAGAAAAAGCTGTAAAAGTTGTATCAGGCGGAAAAACAAGGCAAGAGTCTGTATTTAACGGTTTGAAAGCAGCAGCAGAATATAATCCTGATTATGTTTTAATACACGATGGAGCAAGACCGCTTGTTACAGAAGAAATAATTAAAAATGCAATCAGTTGTGCCATTGCCAAAGGTAATGCAATTGTTGCCGTACCTGCAAAAGACACAATTAAAAGAGTAAATGTTTCTACAAATAAGATAATAGAAACTCTTAACAGAGAAGAACTATGGAATATCCAGACCCCACAGGTTTTTAAATACAATGAACTGCTGGAAGCCCATAAAAAGTTTGAAGGCATGAACCTGACAGATGACTCTACATTAATTGAACGACTCGGCATTCCATCTTTTGTTGTTATGGGAAGTTATTCAAATATTAAAATAACTACAAAAGAAGACCTTCTTTATGCTGAAATGCTATTAAAAAAACAAAATAACACTTAAAATAAATTTTTGTTTTTAACTGGTACGAGGTTATCATCAACGCTAATTTTAACATCTCTGTCTGTTCTGGCCTGAACCTGATATCCTGCCGGAAGAGTAGCTTCCTCACCCCGAATTAATAATCCTACAGGTAAAACAGCTAGTATTAAAGTCAAACCAAGCGATAAAAATACCTTATCTTCACCTTTTTTATTAATAGTTCCATTAATAGGAACTTTTTTGCCGTTTACTGCCTTGGCATAATCAAGATTTATAGTGAGTTTTCCTGCTTTGCCGACTCTACCTCTGCTTATAAGTTCTGCTACAATTCCTGTTGCCCTTGCGCCTTCCTTGATTAAAACCAGGTCACCCATCCTTACATCTTCAGCAACGATAAAATTAACTTCATCTCCCTCTTTATGTAACCCTGAAGATACTTTATCCACTAGTTTCATACGGATTTTTGTTCCGTTTTCAAGTATCACATCACTGCCAAAGGATGCCTGACAGATCCCAATATTAGCAAAAACCATTATTAAAAGCAGGCTGATAAACTTTCTTATCACGTTTAATCCTTTCTTTAGAGACTTTCAGACAATAGCGCTTTAAGATCGAAAGTCTGTTCATCATCAGATGCATCTTTTATAATTATTTCTGTTGCTTTTTTGTGTTTTTTAGGGATAAAGACATAGGTTGAATAATAGTCATCATCAAATAAATGCTTTTGTTTAAAAATATTTTTCTTTATATTGTCTTCAAGATTGCCGTTTGAAGTACTGGAATAAGCAACAGCTCCAGCAATTATAGGTATACCAACAATGAACATAATTAGAGGAAAAACAGCAATAGTTGTTACAAAGCCTCTTATTACGGTATGTCTTTTTGTCTTTTGATAAACTATAGTACCAGAAGGAGTTTTATATTTGACTCCTTTGTAAATATAATAGACCTTATCAGGCAACAATATCTCTTTATCACCTTTATTGGATATATCAAGTCTTATTGCAATATATTTTTTAAGGACTAATTTATCAATTTCTCCAATTAATTCTGATTTATCAACTTTTTCAGCATTGAACCTCACCTTATTTACTTCATTGGCAAAACATACAGGTATAAAATGCAGATATATTAAGGAAAATATAAGATATAAAATAAAATTCTTACGCATAAACAACTCTAACTTATCTTAAAACTCCAGCCTTTATTTTTATAAAATAAATAAAGAATATATTCAATTAAAGTATAAGGAATATTTACTTTCAAAAAAAATAAACCAGCAAGAATTTTTATTGTTTTATAATATAAGAGTATTCTTTAATGAGGGGGCGCCTCATTGTATCAAATGACAGCTATAATTTGTTATGAGAAAAATGTCAACGATTTTAATAAAAAATGCAGATATAATCACTATGAACCCTGATAAAGAAATCCTTTCAGGAATAGATCTTCTTATAAAAGATGACTTTATATCAAAAATTGGTTCAAATATTACTGATCAGGCTGATAAAACTATAGATGCAAAAGGCAAAATAGTCATGCCGGGTTTTGTACAGACACATGTTCACCTCTGTCAAACACTTTTCAGGGGGCTTGCTGAAAACAGACAATTATTAAGCTGGCTCAGAGAAAAAATCTGGCCCTTAGAAGCTGCACATAATGAAGCTTCCATCTATTATTCCTCTCTGCTTGGTATAGGTGAACTTATCTCAGGCGGGACTACAACAATTCTTGATATGGGTACTATAAATTATACAGATAAGATTTTTGAGGCCATGTCGGTTTCCGGCATAAGAGCTATCGGCGGCAAGGCAATGATGGATTCAGCGGACAAGCTGTCTGAAAATACGGAATATTCGATAGAAGAAAGTTTGAAGCTTTATAAAAAATGGAATGGAGCTGAAAATGACAGAATAGGCTATGCTTTTGCTCCAAGATTCATACTTTCATGCTCAGATGAACTTTTTAACAGACTTAGAGAGCTTTCCGCCTCTCTAAATATAAAAATTCATACCCATGCCTGTGAAAATTCAGATGAGGGGAAAGAAGTTTTCAGGCTTAAAGGAATGAATGAATTTAATTATTTTAACAAAATGGGGTTGTTAAATAAAAATTTCCTTGCTGCTCATTGTATACATCTTGATAATGACGATATAAAGCTCATAAAAGATAATGCTGTAAAGGTACTTCATTGCCCTTCATCCAATTTTAAGCTTGGATCAGGGACTTTGAATATTGTAAAGCTTATTAATGAAAGCATAAATATTTCAATAGGATCAGACGGCGCAGGCTGTAATAATAATCTTGATATGCTGCATGAAATAAGGACAAGTGCCCTTTTGCAGAATGTTTTAAATAATCCCGGCAGTATTGATGCTTATAAATTTCTCGAAATTGCTACTATCGAAGGTGCAAAAGCATTAGGAATTGACGATAAAACAGGAAGTATTGAAACAGGTAAAAAAGCCGATATTATAATTCTGGATCTGAATAATGATTTTCACTCATGGCATTCAGATGAAACTGATGCTGCAACAAGAATAGTCTTTTCTGCAAAAAGTTCCGATATTGAAACCGTTATCATAGACGGAGAAATTATAATGGAAGACAAAAAGCTCTTAACTATTAATAAAGAAACCGTACTTAACAATTGCAGATCTGAAATATCAAAACTTTTAAACAGAAATAAACAATAAATTTACATTTAAAAAAAACTTGTGTATTCTGATAAAATATAAATTTCGTGTATATCTTCAGGATAGAATTTAATGGAAAATCTTAAATACTGGGTAGCTTTTTCCAGTCTGGACTTTATAGGAAGCATTTTTTTAAATAAAGTATGGAAGCATTTTGGTTCTATAAAAGAATCATGGCTTGCAACAAATGCTGATTTGCTTGAAGTTGAAGGCTTACAATATAAAACCATAGAAAAGTTCCTGATTGCCAGAAAAGAAGTAAACCCTGATAAGGTGATGGAAGAAATTATTAAAAGAGATGTAAAAGTCTTGACACTTGAGGATGATAATTATCCTTGTTTGTTAAGACAAATTTACGATCCGCCAGCTGTATTGTATTTAAAAGGTAACCTTGAAATTTGTAATCTTGATAAAACACTTGCTGTTGTCGGCAGCAGAAGATCAAGCCGCAGTATTTGCGACATATTAACTAATATTATTAATAACCTTAGAAGCAGTGATATTACAATTGTTAGCGGAATGGCTCTTGGTGTTGATTCTTGCGCTCACAAAGCTGCAATAAATAGCGAGTTGAAAACTATAGCGGTTTTAGGAGGAGGGTTTGATTTTATTTATCCTTCTAAAAATAAAGATTTGTTTAAGAAAATATCTGAAGGAAACGGAGCAGTAATTTCTGAATACTTTCCTGCAGAAAGACCTGACGTGTGGAAGTTTCCGCACAGAAACAGGATTATAAGCGGACTATCAAAGGGAACATTAATTGCAGAAGCCGGTCTTAAAAGTGGAGCATTAATTACGGCAAGATTATGCCTTGAACAAAACAGGGAATTAATGTGTATACCCGGACAGGTTACAAATCCTAATACAGAAGGTATTCACAAATTAATAAAAGAAGGTGCCGGTTTAGTAACAGAAGCAAATGATATTTTTGAACATATGAACTGGCAGTTTTCATCAGGTTTAGGTCGGGAGAAAAAAAATTTTAAAATAGATCTTCTTGACAAAGAAGATAAAATATACGAAATTTTAAAATTAGAGTCAAAAACTTTTGATGAAATTTTAAATGAATCAGGGTTTAATATTGATAATTTAATGGTAACATTAACTACATTGGAAATTAAAGGCATAATTAAGCAAATACCGGGACAAAAATACATTAGAGTAGTATAGATGGTTGGAAGAATGGCTAAATCAAACACAAAAGAATTAAAAACAAAAGAAAAAGCTGAAGATTCAGAAATAAAAGAAGGTAAATCCCTTGTAATAGTTGAATCTCCTGCTAAGGCTAAAACAATAAAGAAAATCCTCGGAAGTTCATTTGAAATAAAAGCTTCTGTGGGACATATTAGAGATCTGCCTCAAAAAACGCTGGGTGTTGATGTTAAAAAGAATTATGAACCCGTATACGAAATCATGCCGGGCAAACAAAAAGTTGTTGATGAACTCAGCAAAGCCGCAAAAGAAGCAGATTGGATTTATCTTGCTCCCGACCCTGACAGAGAGGGCGAAGCTATTGCATGGCATATAGCTTCAATACTAGATAAGCCGGCAAATAAAGTATTTAGAATCGAATTCAATGAAATTACAAAAACTGCAATCCAGGAAGCTGTAAAAAATCCTCGTTCAATAGATATGAAAAGAGTAGATGCACAGCAGGCAAGAAGAATTCTTGACAGACTTGTGGGTTATAAAATCAGTCCCATATTGTGGGAAAAAGTCGGAAAAGGACTTTCAGCCGGTCGTGTTCAGAGCGTTACTGTGAAGCTTATTTGCGATCGTGAACGCGAAGTGGAAGCATTTATACCTAAAGAATACTGGACAATCGATGCAGAACTTGCGAAAGCAAAATCTTCAACTTCATTTACAGCTGAATTAACAAAATTCAACGGAGAAAAAATTGAAATTAACAACGGTGATGAAGCTCAAAAAGTTGTTGATATATTAACAAAAGATAATGTTGAATTTAAAGTATCCAAAATATCTGTAAAAGAAACTAAAAGAAAACCGCAGGCACCTTTTATAACCAGCTCTCTTCAAAGGGAAGCAAGCACGAGGCTTGGTTATAGTGTTAAAAAGACTATGCAGATTGCTCAAAAGCTTTATGAAGGTATTGAACTTGGCTCAAGTGGCCATGTAGGTCTTATTACTTATATGAGAACAGATAGTACTCGTATTGCAGATGAAGCAAGAGATGCGGCAAAAGAATTTATCGTAAATCATTACGGAAAAAATTATTATCCGGATAGCCCAAGGGTCTATGCCAAGAAAGGCAAAAATACTCAGGATGCGCATGAAGCTGTCAGGCCAACTTATATTGAAAAAACCCCCGAAATATTAAAACAGCATCTTTCAAATGAACAATACAGGCTGTATAAACTTATATGGGACAGATTTATTGCGAGCCAGATGGAAAATGCAAGTGTTAAAACAACATCTGCAGAAATTACAGCTGAAAATTATACATTTAGGGCAAGCACAAGCAAAATTGTATTTGATGGCTTTTTAATTGTCTATGATGACAGGGAAGAAGATGAAAAAACAAATGCAATCCCTGATCTTGAAAAGAACGATATTTTAAAATTAAGAAAAATTGATCACAAACAACATTTTACTCAGCCACCGCCCAGATATTCTGAAGCAACACTTGTTAAGGCACTTGAAGAACTTGGTATAGGAAGACCGAGTACTTATGCTCCAACTATTGCAACAATTCAGGACAGAGGCTATGTAATAAAGGAAGAAAAAACTCTTGCTCCTACTGCTTTGGGAAAAACAGTTAATGATATGCTTGTAAAGCATTTTACAAATATCGTTGATGTGAATTTTACGGCTGATATGGAGTCAAAACTCGATGATATAGCCGAAAATGAAGTTGTATGGCAGCAGGTTATAGGTGATTTTTATACACCGTTTGCTGACGTACTAAAAAAAGCCAAAGAAGAAATGCAGAAAGTTCAAATTCTGACAGAACAGATTTGTCCGAATTGCGGAAAGCAGATGGCACTTAAAACCAGCAGATTTGGCTCACAGTTTCTTGGCTGCAGCGGATATCCCGAGTGCAAAACAACAATGCCGTTAACTAAAGATCAAAAACCTGTGCCGGAAGATCGTCCATCAGAGGAAGTCTGCGAAAAATGCTCTTCTCCAATGGTTATAAAATACGGACCTTATGGTGATTATCTGGCTTGCACAAATCAGGACTGCAAAACAAAGAAAAGGTTTGAAAAGAAGACAGGCGTAAAATGTCCAAAAGAAGACTGTGATGGCGATATTATTCAGAAAAAATCAAGATATGGAAAGATTTTTTATGGCTGTAACAAATATCCAAACTGCAACTTTGCTCTCTGGAATGAGCCTAATGGTGAAAAATGTCCTGAATGTAAATCCATGCTTGTAAATAAATACTTAAAAAAAGGTAATAAAGTAGCCTGTTCATCAAAAGAATGCAAATATGAACGTGCTTTAGAAGGAACTGAATAAATATGATTAAGTTAGGGATAATTGGATATCCTATTAGTCATACACTTTCTCCTGTAATACACAAGGCGGCATTTGACTATTATGGAATGACAGCTGATTATCAAGTACTTGAAACTTTACCTGAAGATCTGATAAGCCGGGTTAAATATCTAAAAGTTAATAATTTTAGAGGATTTAATGTAACTATTCCCTTAAAAGTATGGATAACTCCTTTATTGAATGAGGTAGATGATCCTTCAAATCTGGCTGGAGCGGTAAACACAGTTTTAATAAAAGAAAATAAAGATTTAAGCGGATATAACACAGACATATTTGGTTTTGTTCAATCCATACCTAACGAATTTAAGTCTTCCTTAATACAGGGTAAGGCTGCTGTACTTGGGGCAGGAGGTGCTGCAAGAGCAATTGCAGTTGCACTTGTACAACTTGGAATCTCTGAAATTTCTTTTTATGCCAGAAATCAGGAAAAAGCCTATCAGCTCAGAGATGTGCTGATTACAAATTTCCACGGTATTAAAATCAATGTCCAAAAATTCAGTGAATTTGCTGACTTTTCGTATGCTTCAATAATTGTGAATACCACTCCTATTGGAATGGAAGGAATTAATCAGACCGTGTCGCCAATAACAAGAAGTTCAATTGAAAGCATCCCGAAAAGTGCAATAGTATATGATTTGATTTATAAACCTAAAGAAACTATTTTTATACGTTATGCAAAAGCAAAGGGCCTTTATGCAATAGGCGGTGCTGAAATGCTTGTATTACAAGGAGCAAAAGCCTTTGAAATATGGACAGGCAAAGAAGCCCCCGTTGATATCATGAGAGAAGCGATTTTAAAGAGTTATTAATCTTGGATAACCTTAATTCAAAACCAAACAAAAAAGCTCTGGCGATACTTTCTGTCGGACATATGGTAAACGATATTTACGGAGGATTTATAACTCCTCTAATGCCGGTTATTGCTGCCAAATTAAATATATCACTTGGAATTGTTGGTTTAATACTCAGTATATCCAGTTTTTCTTCTTCAATACTCCAGCCCTTATTCGGTTATATTTCTGATATTCTTGCAAGAAGATTTTTTATTTTTGCAGGAATGCTGTTATCTGCAGGATTAATAAGCCTAATAGGTTATTCAAATAATGTTTTTGTACTTGGTTTACTGGTTTTTTTCGGCAGTATGGGAGTTGGTCTTTTTCATCCGCAGGCAACTGCTTTAGCGGCACATTTTAGCGGAAAAGAAATAAACAATCTGATGGGAGTCTTTATAGCAAGCGGCACAATTGGATTTGCTCTTGGTCCATTTCTTTCATCATTTCTTGTATCGAATTTCGGCTTAAAATCAACTATTTTTGCAGTTTTGCCTGGTATAATAATTTTCTTGCTTATGTACAAAGTTCTTCCCAAAGTGCCGATTAAACTTGAAGCACCACGTTTTACAGATTTAATTTCAACAATAATTCAATTTAAGAAAAATCTTGTTATTTTATCTTTCATTTCAATGATAAGATCTCTTTCTGTAATGTCATTTACTGTGTTTATGCCGTTTCTATGGAAAGATCATAATTATTCTACTTTAATTATAGGGATTCTAATCGGATTATTTTCTTTGTTTGGAGGAATTGCATCATATATTGGAGGAAAGCTAAATAATTATACAGGTGAAAAAATTATTCTTTTGATTTCCCTTTTACCTGCAGTTCCCTGCCTGTTTGGTACTCTCTATTTTCTCGATAAAATTCCTTATTTATCTTTTATTTTATTTGTTATTTCAGGAATCATACTTACCTTTTCAACTTCAGTTAATATAGTAATTGCTCAGAAAGCTGCACCTGAAAATATGGGAACTGTTTCAGGAATAATAGGCGGTTTTAGCTGGGGAATTGCCGGACTAATTCTTACCCCAATCGGTTTTTTATCAGCAAAATACGGAGTGGCAAATGTTTTGACATTCATATCATTTATTCCGATTCTGGGAGCAGTTGCTTTAAACTTTATGAAGATAGAAAAAAATATCTAATACAAATAGAAGTGATCATAAAATTAAAAAATAATTTTTTAATTTTATGATCACTTCTAGCAACTTTTTCTTTTATTTTGCATTTAATAAAATGTATAGATATTAAAAGAGAATTTAATGAATATATCTTCTGCTGCAAAAAGAGCTTTAATCCCTATTGAAAGAGAAATAATGTCTCAACCGATAGAGTATTTTTATCAATTGAACAATCAGGGAGAAATTTTAACACATTTGAAAGGTAACACTGATTCAGTCGGAATAAAGTATATTAAAGATGATCTTATATCTACGCATAATCATCCAACCGGTAAATTTTTAACAACCATTGATATTATGAGCGCTATTAGATTAAGAAATCGTGAAATAAGAGTAGTAACAAAAGATGGATATTGTCATTTAGCTGAAATACCCAAACTGGATTTTTTTGAAAAAATGAATTGTCAAAGTCTTTTAATCAGGTATCAAGATTTGTTTAATAAAGAAGGTTATTCATGGGGACTAATAAGAAAAATGAAAAAAGATATTAAAAAAAATTATGGACTAAAGTTTCGCACAATTCTTTTGCCAAAATCATAAATTTAAGATGACAGTTTCTCTAGTTTTATAGACAGAATAGTCTTTAATCCTCTCAAGATAAGAGAAAGCGATCATACACATTCATCTGATTAATACTGAATTTTTGAAACAGGTACAAAAATATGTCAGACCTCTATTAGAGTAGTTCGAAAACTCAAAATAGAGGTCTATGTTTACGATATTCGTAGGATTATCATACTGCTGAATTATCCATGTTAACTGATCGGATTAATTTTCCAATGATTGCAATACAGTTACTTCCTGATCAGATTTTGCTGAAATTATAAAATCGGTCATTTCTCTTACCGCACCTTTGCCGCCTTCTTTTGACAGCACGTAATGACATATTTTTTTGACTTCATCCACGGCATCATTCGGACAGAATGCAAGGCCTACTTTTTCTAAAACACATATATCTGGTAGATCATCGCCAATATAAGCAATTTGAGAATAATCAAGCTTATAAATATTCATCAACTCCTGAAGGGCAAGGATTTTATTTTTTACATCCTGATAAACATGTAAAATCTCCAGATCTTTAGCTCTTTTTTCAACAATGGCTGAAGCTCTTGCAGTTATAATTGCAGTTATAAATCCTTTTTTGCTGAGACTGAACATTCCCTGTCCATCTTTTGCATTGAATACTTTCATTTCCTCGCCATTATTACCGTAGACGATTTCTCCATTAGTGAGCACACCGTCTACATCAAAGGCAATCAACTTTATTTGAGCAGCTTTTAATTTTAGATTATCCATTAATATCCTCTTTTATTTAGGCAACTCCTGCTTTTAACAGGTCATGCACGTGAACGATACCTTCAGGAGAGCCCTCTTCATTAGTAATTATAATTGATGTAATTGAGAATTTTTCCATTATTTGAAGAGCTTTTGCAGCAAGTGCATCTTTTTCAATGATTTTTGGATTAAGCGTCATAACGTCTTTTACAGTTAAAGTTGATACATCCTTATAATTTATTACAGTTCGCCTGATATCGCCATCGGTCAAAACTCCCAGTGTTTTACCTTCATTATTAATAACAATAGCAATACCAAGTTTTTTGTTTGAAATTTCAACAATTGCTTCCTGAAATCTGTCATCAGCTTTTACTATGGGTATATTTTTTCCTGTAATCATTAAATCTTCTACTTTATACAGTAAACTTTTTCCAAGACTGCCTGATGGATGAAAAAGCAGAAAATCTTCAGGTGTAAATCCTCTTTTTTTAAGGAGACATAGTGCAAGAGCATCGCCCATTGCAAGAGTTGCAGTGGTACTTGATGTTGGTGCCAGACCCAAAGGACATGCTTCTCTTTCTACGGATATATCTAAAGTTACATCGCTTTTTTGGGCCAAAGTAGAGTTTAATTTTCCTGTAAAAGCAATTAATTTTACGTCAAATCTTTTTATTAAAGGTAATAATTGAAGTAATTCAGAAGTTTCACCACTATTTGATATTGCGAGAACAACATCTTCTCTTGTTAATACTCCTGAATCTCCGTGAGTACTTTCAGCAGGGTGAAGATAAAAAGAAGGAGTTCCTGTACTTGAAAATGTAGCTGCGATTTTTTTACCAATTAAACCGGATTTTCCCATGCCGGTGACAATAACTCTTCCTTTGCATCCGTATAAAAGGTTGATTGCTTTTAGAAACGGTTCTCCCAATCTTTCAACAAGTTTTGTTATTGAAGAAGCCTCTATCTCCAGGACTTCCCTGGCAAGTTCTAGAATACTTCTTTCCGATACGTTTATTTGAGATAAATTAACTGTATTTGTCACCTTCAACCTCCAAATCAGAGATAATAGTTTATTAAGTATTAACTCACTATTATTATTATTGCCCTTTAAGAATAAAATGCAATTTTTCAAATTTTATATAATTTTTTTAAGCCAGGCTAAGGTCTTAGCGTTATTTTGAAAAAGAATTATTAAGATATATTAAAAAATATTAAAGTTTTTTAACAATGTGTCGATTAATTTACTATAGAGAGAAATTGTTTTATATGGGTTGTAAAATCCCTAAAAACAACAATAACTCAACGTTATTTTAGTGATCATTTATATGTTGATTATTTGTCGTGAAGAACAGTAGGAAAATATGCCTATAGATATTTCGCATTCAAAAAAAGATTTAGTTTCTATTAAGCCTGCACGTTCAAGTAAGGCTGAAAAAATAATTAATGACGTAAAAAAAATAATAATTAACGAGAACTGTAGTTCTCTGATACTCGATTTGAGCAGTTTTAATCTGTTTGACAGTATTAGAGTCGGCACTATTATTGCAACTTATCATTTTGTTCAATTTATGAACGGTAAAATTTATATTGTTGTGCAGGATAGTCTTGCTAAAAAAACAATAGAAAACTTCAAGCTTAGAAATGCAACAGTAGTCATAAGCAGAGAAAAGCAGGCAATTTACAATATAGCGTAAGCTTAATAAAATTTATACACGTGTGAAATTTTTATTTACATACTTTTCAACTCCATAGAAATCATTTATGGAGTTTTGATCTGGAATATAATCTTTGTCATCCAGTGAAGACAGAAATCTATTTAATAATACAGGTAGCAGATTTGCCGATAAACAGCTGAAATCAATACTGAATTCATTGATACCTATATCTGAAAAGAATCTAATATATTGAAAAAGATCCAGTATTCTATCTTTAAATAAATGCATTCTGCAAAATCCATCTACCGAAATAGGGAATGTCTTCTGTATTTTTGGATCTAAAATAGCATAATTACCACGATGACAAGGAGCAGCGCAGGATAGACGTGAAAGAATAGCATGTTCATTATTTAAAGGGCATAAACCTAAACTTGGGATTCTTTTGCTTCCTGCAATTGTAAGTTTTCTGACAGGAATCTTGTCTTTTATCTTATTTATACATTGTTTTATACTCTCTATGTCAGAAAAATTGCTCATGTCAACTGACATAATATTATGCTGATTTGTAAGACAAAGAATTGATGTGCTATTCAATAAATTTAATCCTTGTCCCAGCTCTATAGGCATATTTTCAAGATCAGAATCATTGATCAGTGTCCACCAATAACCGAGATTATTGATAATTATGCTGGAAAGATAAGGCTCCTGAATGCAAAGTAATTTATTATAGTCATAAACCCTGTCAAAATCTCTTTCAATTAAGATTTTTGGAGTGCTGAGCTGAAGTTTTATTCCAAGACTGGAGCAGTCTTTTTTAACTTTTTCAATAATTTTATTAAAACTATATTTAGAAAGATCTGCTGTATTTATAATTTCTCCGTATTCAACAGAGTAAATGGGATTAAATTTAAGAATTTTAATATATTTTTTAAGATATTTTAACTGTTCAAGGCTGGTTAACCTTAAATTAAGTTTTGGAATATTTAAAAATTCGTGTTTTGGGGGAAGAAGAAACCTTTTCATTTTCCAGTTAAACTGTTGAATATTACCGGTAAATCTAAATGTTTCTCCTTTTGTACCGTGAAATTCACCTAAAAAGTGATTTGATTTATAAAGCGGGGTAACAGGATTTTTAAAAGGCAGCCTGTGATTTTGTGAATCCTTAGGGTTTTCAAGGATTTTTTCAATAATTTTTATTCCTTCCAATAATTGATCTTTATTTTCATAATCACCCTTAATGACTATCATTTCAACTGATTTGGCTTTTATAAGCTCATCTGCAATCCATGGAAGATCATTTGAGTCTATTGAAAGTTTATGTTTTGAATATTTTTTAATTTTAACAAGGTTCTTTATGTAAATTTCTTCTGTAATATTGATATTATCAATAGAGTTAAACAAACTCAAAAATTCCACTCCGGCAAGATTGTGAATGTTCAGGCCAGAATCAATAAAAATCTTAAAAGGAAGCTTTTTATCCTTTATTAATTCAAGTATATCAACGCTATTTACTAATATCCCACTGATAGGGCATGTTTCAAGGAATTCAAGTAAATCATTTATTTTTAAAATTTCGTCTTCCTTAATGATATTTTTAAAGTTTATAAAAAAATCAAAATTATGATCATTAACTTTTTTAATATATTCTAAAAGACTATTATAATTAGACTTTTCAAGAAATTCTGAATGACAGATATAAACATTGCTGCATACTGTTTGGGCAACAATATCAATATCTTCGATGGACTTTATTCGGGCTAAAATTCTTGGTATTTTCATAAACTTAAGAAGAAGTCTCCTTTATTCTCATTATAAATAGATTTTAGAATTATAAAATTAACAATATTTAATGAAATTAATAGTATATACAAAAAATATTACGATATATTAATTGTAAACATGTATTGGAAATTTATTTTTTTATAATAAACCCTGATTTAATATCTTACAAGCATTTTTTATGTCTTCTTTTTCTTTCACATCTTCATTAATTTTATAAAATAAACTAAAATAATATATGTTTTCATATCTCTTACCCATAATTATAAATACTGTATATGAAGGATACTTCTTGAATACGTAAAAACTAGAATAAAATTAAGAAAAGTAGTAATAAAAAGAGTTGATATGAAGAAGATACGAAACATTAGTCTAATATTATTTTCTATTTTATTAATTACCGGGTCTGCTTTTGTCCTAGGACAAAATAGACACGGTTTAAGTAGTGTTTCAGTGAATATGGCGAATAATACAAATCAACCGGTATATTTAGCTTTATCTCAACCTAAAAATAATAATTCCAATAATCAACAACCTAATACATTTGTAAATAGTGACGAAGAAACAGTTATTATTAATGTATCCAATTTTGGCAGGAGCAATCCGTTTAAACCATTTGTAGAAAAAAGTCTCATTATAGATTCCGTGTTTCAAAATCCGCTGATTAACAATATTCCAAAACCTCCTGAATATGATCCTGATCCAAATTTCTCCACATTGTTTGGGATAAAAGTAAGCGGTATTCTGTATGATGCAAGCAAACCTTCAGCCATAATTAATGTGGATAACAGCGATTATCTGGTTCATAAAGGAGATTTTCTTTTTAATTTCTATGTGAAAGATATTACTTCTGATAAAATTGCTATTAAATATGGAAATAATATATACAGAGCAGGTATAGGTGAGATTATAGAAGGCATTATTAATGTTAATCCTGTTCAAAGGAAGCCAACTACGGGATATAAGAGAGTTCAGTCACCATCTGATATTAAACTCATTAATCCTGTAAATCTACCGACATTGCCAACATTAAAATAAATTTTTAATAATATAAAGGAGCTTCAGGTTAATGAGTAAGAGTCATAAAAAAATATTAAAAGTAATTTTAGCTTCAGTCATCATTGGATGTATGGGGTTAAGCTCCGTTTTTGCAGATGATCTAAAACTTAGAAGCACTATAGATACTGTATCACCTGAAATCCAACTTAAGGGTGGAGTTAAAATTGATAGAAATAATCAAATAGTTAATCTGAGCTTAAGAGAGTCTGATATCAGGCAAGTATTAAGGATGCTTGCCGATAAAGCAGGTTACAATCTTGTAATGCAAGATTCAGTAAAAGGTAATATAAGTGTTGACTTACTAAAAACTCCTCTTAATAAAGCTTTTGAATATGTTTTAACTTTAAACCAGTTATCTTACTGGCAGGATGGAAATACTCTCATCATTGCATCAAATGAAGAGATTAATAAACTTGGACTGAATAAATCTAAAATTAAACCTATCAAAATTAAATATTTAGATGCTGGTATTGTGGCAAAATTCCTGAATAAAAATATATTCAGTATTAATAAACCTAATGGCAGTTCTAATCCGAATGTTATAATTAATCCAAATACTAATGATATTATTGTTTTTGGTGGTGAAGGAGATATAGCACTTGCTCAAAAAGTTGTAAATTATCTTGATGTCAAACCGGAAGCTAAAGTATTTGAAGCTAATTATGCAAAACCATCTGATATATCGAATATAGTTTGTAATTCAATTTTTGGAGTTACTGCAACAGTGAGTATTCCTGCACCAGGGGCAGAAATTAATGAAGAAAATAAGCTGGCATGCAGTGCAAGTACAACTCTAATAACTGCAGATACACTAGAATCTCTTGATGTTAAAGGTTTTCAAGTTTATTATAATGACAGTCTCCGCAGATTAATTGTATATGGGGGAACCCAGGAGCAAATAATGCAAATTGCAGATACGATAAAGAAATTTGACAAGAAGCAGGAACAGGTTTATATAGAACTTTCAATTGTTGAATTGTCAGAATCCGGAAGTAAAGCATTAACATCAACTTGGGCTTATAGCGATGGCAGAATGGCTATTGATGCAGGATACAGTTCTGCAGCATCTGGATCAGCATGGTCTGGTTTGACAAGTCTGCCTATTAATCAAACAGGTAAGGCCACAAATCCTTTAACTGCTGCAGAAGAAGATATTATAGCTGTGCCGGGCGGGGTTGTCTGGAGTGGCAGCCATGGAATGAGCAAAATTTATCCAGGTAAAACCTATGGCTCTGATGTTGTTCCAAGTTATGCATATGGCTTAAAGCAATTCATATCGGCATTACTAACCCAGAATAAAGGAAGACTTCTTGCAAATCCAAGAATAATTGCTACAAACAATCTAAAATCAAGTATAGATATTACTTCAGAGTATCTTGATAATAGAACACAAACTCAAACAGTATCTGCTACTACAGGTACAACAACAGCCACAACTTATACAAAGGGAAGTTCAGGTATTAAAATCGATATAACTCCTAGAGTAAGTCCAAACGGGTACGTATATCTGGATCTTAACCCGTCTTATACTACTCCGGCAGAACAGCTCAAAGAGGGAGCAAATATTATACTTACTTTTCTTAATACCAGAAAGTTAGATCTTAAGGATGTACGGATTAAAGATGGAGAGACACTTGTTATTGGCGGATTAATTCAGGAAAAGGAAACTAATTCTCAGGCAAAAGTACCTATTCTTGCTGACATACCTATCATAGGAACGTTTTTTAAAAGCAGTTCTACAGATAAATCAAGAAGTGAGCTAATAATCATGGTTACTCCTAAAATTGTAAAAGATAATGATTCAACAGATACTTTATAAATCTATTTTTGAGGACAGGTTAAATGGACGATTTTGATCCAAAGCAGTTTAGTCTTGATAAATCCGGATTAAATGTAATCGATAAAGACCTTATAAATAAATTTTCTCTCGATACTATGAAAGAGGAAAAATTTATCCCCTTAACCTGTCAGGATGGGACTATTTTTGTTGGATTAGTTAATGCTGATAATAAAGTGAAGCGTAAATCAGTACTGACAAATGTTATTATTACAACAAAACTAAAGCCCAAAATTGTTATTATCACTGAAGGGCAATTCAATAGCTTAATTCAAATTTGTGAAAACATTATTAATGCTGCACAAGATATATTACCAGAGCCTCAATACAGCGATTTAAACTATATTGATGAGACTATAGATAATGTTCCCGAAGAATATAAGCCGGAAGAAAATAGCTTTGAGGAAAACGAATTAAAAGAAAACCAATTTGAAGAAATAAAGCTGGAAGAAAAGAAACCTGAATTAGATGAAAATATTTTCGAAAGCGAAAATCAAGTTGAAAAAAATGAAAGTATAATAAGCCATGAAAGTATAATAAGTAACTTTACCAAGAAAAAAGAAACTGACAATATTGAAGAACAAAAGGAAGAACAACCGGAAGAGAAACCCGTAGAACCACCTAAAAAACCGGAAAAGAAAAGACTCGGCGAACAATTAATAGATATGGGGCTTATAACAGAAGAACAATTACTTAAAGCCCTTGATGAAAGTAAACAAACAGACACACCTATTGGTTCAGTTCTCGTAAAACTTGGATATATAACTATTGAACAATTAAGAGAAACTCTTTCTTTTCAACTCGGTGTAGATCACGTTGAGGCAAAAGATTTAAAAATTGAACCGGAAGTCATTAAATTTTTACCGGAAAACTTTATTAAAGAAAATAAAGTTGTTCCTATTCGTGTAGAAGGGCATCACATTATTATTGGGATGGTAAATCCCAGCGACAAACGTTCTTTAAGTCAAGTTGTATATCTTACAGGTCATCAACCTGTTCCGCTTGTTTTAACTCATATTGAGTTTGAAAAGTGTATTGCGGAATATTTCAAAACTAAAACTGAAGTTAAAAAAGAAGCTGAAAAATTAATGAAAGAGCTCTCATTTACAAAAGAGCTTAATGTTGTTCAGGAAGAAGATCTCTGGTCACATGTCGAAAAAGAACTTCAGGAAGACGATACAAATTTTATTGCAAAGCTGGCAAGTTCTGTAATTACCGATGCTATTGAAAGAAAGGTCAGCGATATTCATATTGAACCTTATGGAGATCAATATATTGTCCGTTATAGAATTGACGGGATCTTAAAAAAAGTGCTTGATTTACCTCCGAAAATCGAGAATTTAATCTTATCCAGACTAAAAGTTATTTCAAAAATGAATATTGCTGAACATAGAAGACCTCAAGATGGCCATTTTACTATTAAATATGATAATAGATTCTTTGACTTAAGAGTAAATACTTTACCTGTAGCCGGCAAAGAAAAAATGGTAATTCGTATTTTACAGCCCACAATAAGGGTTGAACAGGGTAATAAAGATATCAGACTTGTTGGGGCATCGAGAGGAGATATTCAAAAAGTAGAATTAATGGTGACATCTCCTTATGGGATTATACTTACGAGCGGTCCTACCGGGAGTGGTAAAACTACCACGTTATACTCGGTTTTAAATAATCTAAACTCTGAAACAGTTAATATTACAACAATTGAAGATCCTGTTGAAATTAAATTAGAAGGGATTAATCAGGTACAGGTCAATGCTAGAGCAGAAATAACTTTTGCATCTTGTATGAGAGCTATCTTAAGGCAGGATCCCGATATTATAATGGTGGGAGAAATCAGGGATCTTGAAACTCTTGAAGCGGCTGTTGATGCTTCTCTTACAGGTCACCTTGTGCTTAGTACAGTTCATGCTAATACGGCAACTGCTACTATTACAAGGTTAATGGAAATGGGAGCAGCTCCTCATCTTATTGCTGCTTCGTTATTGGGTGTTATTGCTCAAAGACTTATTAGAAAGTTATGTCCGGATTGCAAAGAACTTTATGAACCATCAAAAGATGATTTAAAACTTATTATTTCACAGCCTGAAGATATGGAAATATTCCTTAATAATAAAATATATAAACATGTTGGTTGTGAAAAATGCAGAGATACCGGTTATATAGGACGTATGGGACTTTATGAAATTATGCCTATGAATCGGGAAATCAAAAAAATGATAACACAATCCAGCGCTGCTCATGAAATCGAAGAAACAGCTCTTGGTTGCGGAATGAAAACTCTGAATCAAGCAGGTCTAACTGCTATTTTAGGCGGGGATACAAGTGTGCAAGAATATATAAGGATATTAGGTGCTTTAAACGAGTAAATTAAATAATCGGAGATTATATGCCAATTTATAATTATAGAGCTTTAAAATCAGGCAAAGATCTTGTGGATGGAAAGATTGAAGCCAATTCAATTAGTGAGGCAAGAGAAGCTTTAAAGAAAAAGAATCTCATGCCTACAAAAATTGAGGAGCAGAATTCAGGATTATTACCGCACAACGAAAAGAAAAAGAAAAAAACAGCTAATAAAGTTTCACTTAATAAAATAAGTATCAGAGAAAAAATTGATTTTACTAATACTCTCCATATTCTTCAGAAAACAGGTATTTCTATAATAGAAACTCTACTTTTTATAGAAATGAACACAACAAGTAAAAAAATTAAAATACTCGCTGCTGACTTAAGAAAAAATGTTCTTGCAGGATCCAGTCTTAGTGATGCAGTATCAAAATATCCTAAAATTTTTGATCAGATTTTTTTAGGCTTGATCAAAGCAGGGGAAGAAAGTGGTGAATTGGAAGTCACTCTTGAAAGAATGATATATTTGCTTGATAAGCAGGATAAATTAAAAAGTAAAATAATAGGAATAATAACTTATCCGTGTATTGTAATATTTATTGCAATTGCTGTTACTCTTATCATGTTAATGTTTGTATTTCCGGCTTTTAAAGAAATGTATGACAATATGGGAAATGAATTGCCCTGGATCACCCAGACACTTATGGATGCCGGATTGTTTTTAAAAGCATACTGGTTTTCAGTACCAATAATTTTAGGTAGTATAATTTTTGTTTTTTTAAATATCATGAAATGGAATTATACGAAAAGATTGTTAGATAAAGCATCATTAAAGATCCCTTTAATTAAAACTTTTGTTCAGTATGCTTCTTTGTCAAACTTTCTTACTGTTTTAAAGGTTGCATTTGATGCAGGTGTTCCAATTATTGACGCATTGCTGCTTGCAAATCTTACTATCAATAATTATATAATAAAAGAATCGTTTATTAAGTCTACTTCTATGATTAATCGGGGTCAATCTCTTACAGCAGCTCTTAAAGCAACAAATACGATGCCTGGCATAGTACTATGTATGATATCTACCGGTGAACAGGCAGGTTCTTTAGGAGGTATGCTTGAGCAGGCAGGAGCCTACGTTGATGCGCAATTAGAACGTATTATTGATACAATAAGTAAATTTTTTGAACCTGCTTTAATGATGATAATAGGCGGTATTGTAATGGTACTGGCAATGGCCTTATATTTGCCTCTATTCCAGTCATACTCAAATATGATGTAGTAAAATTAAAGGGAAATAGAAAAATGGATGAAGAAATGTTTAAAAATCATATAGATTTTATAGAGCCTAACATGCCGGGATTATGGTCTGAAAAGATTATAGTTATTACCGAAGATTACGAAATTAAAGGCTATGTCTTTATGCCCAAAACTGGTAAGCGAAACAGGATTTTGTCAGATATTTTAAACAGTAACAAACGTTTTGTTGCTGTTAAAGATGTTGAAATATCTTACAGAAAATTTCCTGAGAAAAAAGCTGAAAAACAGGACTTCATTCAGATTAATCTCAATTCTATTGTTCTTTTAAGACCAATAAGTGAATAATTTGGCATAAATAAAATCCGGTATTTAATACCGGATTTTATTTATGATAAGGTTCGTTGTTAATTATTTTAAATGACCTGTATATTTGTTCCAAAAGAAATAATCTTGCAAGCTGATGAGGCAAGGTCATTTCTGAAAGACTTAACGAAAAATCTGCATTTTTTTTAACTTTTTCATCCAGTCCGAAAGCTCCTCCAATAATAATAACAAGTTGATTAATACCTTGAGTAGAAATATTTTGAATTTTTGATGCAAATTTTTCTGAACTTAGTTTTTTTCCAAATACGTCCAAAACAATAATATAAGCACTGTCAGAAATGATATTTAAAATTTTTTCTCCTTCAATATCCATTGCTTTTTTAATTTGATCATCGGATTTGACCATTTCAGCCTCAATTTCAATAATTTTTACAGAAGAATAGGGTTGAATTCTTTTTAAGAATTCTTCGATACCGGATTTTATATATTTTTCTCTTATTTTTCCTACAGCAATAATATTTATATTCATAAAATTAATTCCTTGTAACTAATTAAGCACAAAATATACATAAATTGTAAAGTCATATCTTTAAAATCGAGAATTTAATCACCTTGTACATACTTGTCATTGCGATGTTTCGAAGAAACATGTGGCAATTTATCTAGTTTTCGCTTATTATTTTCTGACTTAATTGGCAAGATCCTTCGATTTCACTTCATTTCACTCAGGATGACAATTCAGTGATTTTTTTATCAGTCACAATTTGACCACTACCTGAATTTTTATTGATATATAAATTTATATTAATATTAACTTTAATAAGTCTAGTAATTTTAATTAAGAATAGACATATTTTCTAATTGTTCTTATAAATTAATTATTAACAAAAATTAAATACTGTGATAAAATTGCTTAAAATTATGATATCAATAATTGTTATGTTATGAGAGAGAAGAAGACGATTCTACCTAAAGTAAAAAACAGTATTAATGTAATAAAAAGTAGTATTAAATGTATAAGTAGTATAGGGTAATTTAAGAAGGGTGATTATATGCTTCAAGATGAAAGAACAAATGCAATTTATACAATTGAAGAAAATTGTGCGGGATGTAACAAATGTATTGCAGGATGTCCTGCTATGTATGCTAACGTAGCTTATACTGTCAACGGAGAAAATAAAATAAAAGTTGATCCTGACAAATGTATAAAATGCGGACACTGCATAAGTGTATGTGACCATAAAGCCAGAGGTTTCAATGATGATACTGAAAGATTCTTCAGTGATCTTAAAAGAGGAATCAAAATATCAATAGTAGCTGCGCCTGCTGTAAGATTTAATTTTGACAACTACAAAAAATTATTTGGATTTCTTAAAAGTGTAGGCGTAAATTTAATTTATGATGTCTCTTTTGGTGCAGATATCTGTACCTGGGCATATTTAAAAGCAATAACGGAAAATAATCTTGACTCTGTTGTTGCTCAGCCATGTCCGGCAATTGTTAACTATGTTGAAAAATATAAACCTGAATTAATCCAAAAACTTGCTCCTATTCATAGTCCTACACTATGTACAGCAGTTTATCTAAAAGAGCATGACAAAATAAATGATAAGATTGCATTTTTATCGCCATGTTTAGGTAAAGTTGATGAATTTGTAGATAAAAATACAAATGGTTATGTTGAGTACAACATAACTTATAAAAAAATCCACGAATATCTTAGTAAAAACAGAATTAATCTTAACAGTTACAAAGAAAGTGAATGGGATGATATCGGATGTGGACTTGGTCTTACATTCTCAAGGCCAGGAGGTTTAAGAGAAAACGTTGAATTTCATGCTCCGGGCGCATGGGTAAGACAGGTTGAAGGTAATGAGCTTGCCTACAAATACCTTGATGAATACAGCAAAAGAGTAGCATCTCAGAAAAATTTGCCTCTTTTAGTAGACATTTTAAATTGTGAACATGGCTGTAACCTTGGTACTGCAACCTGTAAAGATGTTGCGCTTGATGATATTGACTATAAGATGAATGATTTAAAACGAGATGTAATGAAGGAAAAAGTTAAAACCAGCTTAGGCTTGTTTAGCAACAAAAAAACAACATATCCTTTATTTGAATTCTTCGAAAAAAATCTGCATCTGAGCGATTATATAAGGAAATATAATGATAAATCGTACACAGTAAGGATTAAAGAACCTGATAATTTTGAACTTAAGAAGATATATGAAAAGCTTCATAAAACTACAGAACAATCAAAAGAAGTTAACTGCCATGCCTGCGGATATGGAAACTGTTTGAGCTTTGCAAAATCAATATATAATGATACAAATCATAAAGAAAATTGCATTTATTACAACAAAAAAGAACTTGAACTAGAGCATGGATCAATGATTGATAAGAATAAAGAAATCAATGACATGCTTGATGAACTAAAATTGATGAGTGAGCAAAAAGATGTAAATGCTGCAAACCTAAAGAAAAAAGTTACAGATATAATGAATTCGGTTAGTGATGTATCTGAAGGCAGTAACCAAAATGCTATGAGTATTGAGAGCATAAACAAAAGAATATCAGCTATTATGCAAACAGCAAATAGCCTACGTTCGAGTATTCAAGAAGTTGACACTAAACTTACAGACTTCTCAAGAGCATCTGAAGAAATTGTTGAAATATCCGAAAAAACCAATCTCCTCTCTTTAAATGCTACAATAGAAGCTGCAAGAGCAGGTGAACAGGGTAAAGGCTTTGCAGTTGTTGCAGATGAAGTCAGAAAACTTGCAGATCAGTCAAAAACTGTTGCTAAATCAACTAAATTTAGTGAACAGGATATTATTAAGCAGATTGAAATAATAACCGATATTTCTAACGATCTTGAAGAACAGATGAATATGGCTAGTAATGAAATAACAAATATTTCTGCTACTATTCAGGAAGTAACTGCTCAGACTGAAGAAATAGCTGCAACTTCTGCTCAACTGCTCAGTAATGAATAGAAGCTATCGAGAAGCTTGTCATTCCGAAGCCAAAAGTCGTGGGTGTCGTTGATCCTTCGACCGCGACGTTGAGGCTTCGGTCATGAGACGATGCAAAGCATCGTCTCATGACCGATATTAATATATAAATTTTTTATTTTGCCACCACTCTAAGCTTGTTTCAAGGGCTAGTTAGATACTGAAGAAATAGCTGCTACCTCGGCACAACTGCTTAATAATGAATAGATTAATAATTTATTCAATAGCAAAAAGTTTGCCATTCTGACTGGCAACATACAATATTCCATCAGATAAAACTGGAGTGCTCATAATAGGCGCTCCAGTATTATAATTCCATTTTTTAGCTCCATTTAAGGCATTTAAAGTATAAATGTTGCCGTCTGCACTGCCAATATATAAACTATTATTTACAATAACAGGAGATGATCCTGCAACAAGTCCACCAAGATTTTTTTTCCATACGATTCTGCCACTGTTAGCATTAAGACAGTAAATGTTTTTATCATCACTAACTGTATATACAAGATTTCCATTGGTCGAGATTGCTCTTCCAACGGTTTCTTTTGTTGTTCGTTTCCATTTAACTGCTCCATTTGAGCTATTCAGAGCATAGATATTTTTATCCCAGCTTCCAAAATAGACAGTATTATTATAAACAGATGGAGGAGACATTATAAAATTTCCTGAATGAAATCGCCATTTCAGCTTGCCTGATTTAGAATTAAGCGCATACAGATTGTTATCGTGACTTCCTATGTAGAGAGTATCATTTCTTATTGCAGGAGAGGACATGATCCTATTTTTAGTACTGTATTTCCAGGCTAATGAACCATCCGAAATATTTAAAGCGTAAATTTTTCCATCCCAACTGCCAAAATAAACCTTATTACCATTAATAACAGGAGATGAAGAAATTCTATCTTCAGCATTAAAAGTCCATTTAATTGTGCCGTCTTTTGCATTTACAGCATAAAATTTTGAATCTCTACTGCCGACATAAACTATATCGCCTTGAACAGCCGGAGAAGAGTCAACTATTCCTTCAGTTTTTAAATTCCAGATCTCTTTTCCTGTCTGAGAATCAAGGGCATATATTATTCCATTATCGCTGCCAAAAATTACTTTATTATTTACAACGGCAGGTGATGAATTAATTTCTGCATCGATTTCAAAAATCCATTTTAATTTATATTTCGGTTGAAATTTTTCATTTTGCAGACATCCGGTTCTTGAAATATTTAATCCAAACATTGGCCAGTCTTTCGCCAAAGCACAATTAAATATGTTTAATATGAAAAAAGTACATAAAACCAGTACCACAAACTTCAAATATCTTATTTTTCTCATTTTTTAAATTTTCTGCATTCTTAACCTGACTTTTATTATTACATTTCTGTTTTTCAACTTCTACTACTATTGTTCATATTTTGATAGCTAAGTCGTATTAAATCCTTTTTTTAGTGGATGAAAAAGAATGCTTTAAAAAAGTATTCTAAATATATATAAAAATGATTTTTTATTCTTACACATGTGTTTTTTGGGGAGATTGGTTTAATGGACATGGCGAGTTTAATAGGTGTTTTAATAGGAATTTTAACAATATTCGGAGTTTTCTGCCTGGAATCAGGATCTTTGTCGTTAATTTTTCAGTTTCCAGCAGCTCTTGTTGTTATAGGCGGAACATGCGGTGCCATTTTTCTTAATTTTCCATTAGAAAACATAATCAATGCTTTTAAAAGTATAAAAAAAGTTTTTTACAATGAAAAAGAAAATTTTCAGGAAGTTCTTGATCAGATAATTGTACTTGCAAATGTTGCAAGACAGGGTGGAATGCTTGCGCTTCAGGAAACAGTTACTTCTATTGATCATGAATTCTTAAGAAGAGGAACACAATTAACTGTCGATATAACAAATCCGGGATTGCTTCAGGAAATTCTTCTCAAGGAAATTAGTCTTGATGAAGAAGAAGGTATCCTAAATGCCAGAATCTTTGAAGCAATGGGTGGTTTTGCCCCTACTTTTGGAATTATAGGGGCTGTGCTTGGACTTATTCAGGTAATGAGTAATCTTAAAGATCCAGCTCATTTAGGACAAGGAATTGCACTATCATTTGTTGCAACATTTTATGGGGTTGGACTTGCAAATATGCTTTTTCTGCCAATAGCAGGAAAACTAAAAATGAGACTTAGAGAAGAAATTATTTTAAAGGAAATGATTGTACAAGGCTTAATTTCTATTCATTTTGGAGAAAATCCGACTCTGATTGAAGAAAAACTTATAACATTCTTAAACTTCTCTAACAGGCAAAATCAGTTTATTATGGGATATAAATTAGGCGAGAAAACAGTTTAATGAAAGAAGAATTATATTCATACGGTCAAGACTATATAAATCGCTGGGTAATATCTTATGCAGATTTTATTACGATGCTTCTTGCGCTATTTGTAGTGCTTTATGCACTATCACTTATTGATATAACTAATCTTCAAAAATTCTCAAACTCGGTAGAAAGATATTTTCCTCCAAATAAACAAAAATTATATAAAAATAATATGATATCGCTTGATATAAGTGAGCAAAAACGTCAATTGTCTTTAATTTTTAATACAACCAAAGCGGATGTTAAGCTCAATAATATTGACATATCAGGACAAAAGGAACAGATTAACAAACTTAAAAATGAAATGGAAGATATTAATATAAAGCTTAACAAAGAAGCCGTAGAGTTTAAAAACATTGAAAATTTAATTGAGAAAAATTTATCAGATATAAAAGGGTTATCAGTAACAAGAGAATCAAGAGGACTAATAATTAGACTAAAAGATGCAGTTCTTTTTGATGGGGGATCTGATATAATAAAAGATAAAGCACGAGTTACTTTAGATAGATTAGCTGGAGTTCTAAAAAATATTCCTAATTCAATCAGGATCGAGGGTCATACTGATAATAAGCCTATTAAAACGTCTCGATTTCCATCTAACTGGGAACTTTCAACAGCAAGATCTACAAATATCATAAGATACCTGATCAACAATCATAAATTTAGTCCTAATAAATTATCTGCCGTTGGTTATGGAGAGTATATGCCACTAACAAATAATCTTAATAATGAAGGACAAGCTGTAAACCGTAGAGTAGACTTTGTTATACTTAGTTCTACAAGCAAGATATTTGAACCCACAAGTAATCAATAATATTAAATATTGGAGAAAAAAATGGTACGGCCTACAAAACCAAAAGAATTAAAACCAAAAGCGGAAGTTACTCCTGATCAAGGAAAATCAGGCGGCGGAAGCATAACTGATGTTAAACTTATTGCTGTTAATACTGTTATAACTCTTTTAATCTGTGGTTTATTCATTGCCAGTAATTATTTTATTGTTCAGAACAGTCTTAACACAATAATGAAGCAAATAGCAGCTTCTTCAGGTGGAGGTGAAGAAAATGCTGATGCTGCTGCTGGTGGAGAAGGTGATGCAGTTGAACGTGGTATGATCGTTGATTTGGGTGAATTCATTCTTAATTTAAGCGATCCAAAAATAAAGAGATATTTAAAAATCAATGTAGCGATTGAACTTAGTCGCAAAGACACAGATCCAAAGCCTGGAGAAGGAGGCGGCGGTGGACATGGAGAAGGAGCTGTTGATCCTATGAAAGCAATTGCTGCTGAAATGGATCAATTCAAACCTGCAATCAGAGATTCAGTTATTTCAACTCTTTCATCCAAAACTGCTGAAGAACTTTCCAGTGTTGCAGGAAAAGAACTTGCTAAAGAGCAGATAAAAGAAGCAGTGGATGCAATACTTGCTGGAGACAGAGAAGTCTTAAGAGTAAGTTTTGGCAACTTTATAATTCAATAGGAGAATTCTGAATGGGCAGCTCAGATATTCTTTCACAATCTGAAATAGATAAACTATTAAATTCACTTACTGCTGGTACTGGTACTAGTTCAGCTCCAGTACAGCAAGAAGCTGTTGCTATGCCTACTAATATTGTGGCACCGGATGATTCCTTTAATGACTCCTACAATGATTCTTATAATGATTCATACAATGCCGATAATAAAGGGTTTAAATTATATAACTTCAGAAGACCTGATAAATTCTCCAAAGATCATCTTAGAGCTTTAATGGATATTCACAAAGAATTTTCCAGACAGTTAGCACTTCTTTTAACCACTTATCTAAGGATGCACGTTGATATTGATATTATTTCTGTAGATCAGCTTACTTATGATGAATTTACACGTTCTATGCCAAACCCTATAACCATAGGCATAATGGAACTTAATCCCCTGCCGGGCCAGGTTCTCCTTGGAATGAGCCACGAAATTACCTCAAGTATTGTAGATAGAATGCTTGGAGGAGTAGGACTCAGTGAAACAAAGCCTAGAGAACTTACCGATATTGAAGAAGCTCTTGCAAGAAGAGTATTTGAAAAAATTACAAAATCACTTGAAGATTCATGGAAGGGTGTTTTTCCGGTTCAAGGTACTGTAGTTGGACTTGACAGCAATTATTCACTTATTCAGGTGGCCAGCCATGGAGAGATTGTTGCTTTAATTACACTTGAGGTTCAAATAGCAAATAAATATTCAGGGTTACTTAGCTTGTGTTATCCATATCCTGTACTTGAAGTTGTTGTAGGGCAGTTAAGTTCCCAACATATATTTCAAGCTAAAGGTATAATTAATACAAGTGAAGATAAACAGGTAATTTTGAATAAGCTAAATAATACAAGCGTTTTCCTTGATGTAATTCTTGGAGATGTTGATATATCAGTTCATGACCTTGTTGATTTAAAAATTGGTGATGTTTTAAGATTAAACAACTCTGTTACAGAGAATTTAGTTGTAAAAGTTAATGGAATACCAAAATTCTTAAGCCGTCCCGGGACAAAAGGGAATAAAATTGCAATAAATATAATGGATATAATAGATAAAAGAGAGTAAATTTATAAAGGAAACAAATTGGAGTTGCTATGGTTGATAAATTATCCCAGGAAGAAATAGATAAAATGCTGAACGGAGATTCCTCTGAGTCAGAATCTGATGATGCTACAGATGATTTAAAAAGATTGTTGGCTGCAGCTAATTCTGATGATTCTGTTGCATTAGAATCATCAAATGATACAGAAGCAACTGATTCTAAAGAAGATTCTATTAAACCTGAACCTGCGACTAAAGCGGTATCTGTTGAATCAGGATCTGTGGATACTACAGAGGATTTCATTGAATCTGGATCTCCTGAAGCTTCAGATGAACTTAATTACTTAAGTGAAACCGAAGCGGATGCTCTTGGGGAAATAGGTAATATATCTTTAGGTTCAGCTGCAACAACTCTTTCAATGTTACTTGGTCAAAAAGTAGATATTACAACTCCGAAGGTACGAGAATATCCTATTGTTGAAGAACTGTTCAAAACTACCAAAGATTGTACGACAGTTGAAATTAAATATAAGTTAGGACTGGATGGAACGACCATTTTTGCTCTCAACCCCAAGGATACGGCTATAATTGCTGATCTTATGATGGGCGGGGATGGTAAAGTTCAGAATGTTGAAATTGGAGAACTTCAGCTCAGCGCAGTTGGAGAGGCAATGAACCAAATGATTGGAACAGCCTCAACTTCAATGGCATCAATGTTTAATATGCCGATAGATATATCTCCGCCGGTTGTCAAAATCCAGGAAGCCGGCAAAAAATTAGATCTGGCTGAAGACATATTTGGAGTTCCGGTTATTGCAGTAGCCTTTAATCTAAAAGTTGGAGATCTTATTGACAGTGAATTTGTCCAGCTTATGTCCTTACAGTCTGCGCAGGACCAGGTTAAAAATCTAATGAAATCAATGGATAATATGGTGGAAGAAGCTGCTCCAAGTAAGCCAGCTCCTCAACAAGCACCACCACCTCCACCTCAGCAATCGGCTCAGCAGCCTGTTTATGCGCAACCAGCGCCGCCGCCGGAACCTCCAAGAAATCCTGTTACTGTTCAGCCTGTACAATTTGCTTCTTTTGATGAATCTCAGGCTCATTTTGGCGAATTTAACAAAAACCTTGATCTTGTTATGGATGTTAAGCTAACATTAACAGTAGAACTTGGTAGAACTGAAGTACCTATTAAAAAGGTTTTAGAATTAACCAGAGGTTCAGTAATAGAACTGGATAAGATTGCAGGAGAACCTGTAGAGCTATATGCTAATGGAAAATTAATAGCAAAAGGTGAAGTAGTTGTAATTGAAGATAATTTTGGTCTGAGAATTACAAGTATAAGTAGTTTAGATAATAGGTTGAAGACGATATAGAGGAAAATGGAAGAAGTAAATAATAAAAAGGTAAATGTACTTGTAGTTGATGACTCATCAATAATGCGCAGGATGATTATAGATATTTTAAACAGCCACCCTATAATTAACGTTATAGGGTATGCCGTTGACGGGCGAGAGGCATTGGTCAAACTTGAAAAGTTAAAACCTGATGTTATTACACTTGATGTTGAAATGCCATTTATGAATGGACTCGAAACATTAAAGGAAATCCGTAAAATAAGACCGACTCCTACAGTTATGTTGAGTAGTTTAACCAGTGCCGGTGCAGAAGTTACAATGCAGGCTCTTGAATTTGGCGCCATTGATTTTATTCAAAAACCTGAAAATTCAATAAATATGAGAAATATTGAAAAAGAAATAATATCAAAAGTATTAATTGCTGCATTGAGCCAAAACAAGTCAAGTTTTCATCATTCAGTATTTAAACATGAGATGCCTACAATTAAGACTACTCGTAAAGTTAGCAGAGTAAAAACTGTTGTTATAGGTTCTTCAACAGGTGGCCCGCAAGCATTAAGAGAAGTTATACCTTATATTCCAAAGGATTTGCCTGCGCAAATAATGGTTGTTCAGCATATGCCTTCAAATTTTACTGAGATGTTAGCTCAAAGACTTAATAGAATAAGTGAACTAACTGTAAAACATACAAAAGAAGGTGATTCGCTCGAAGCTGGACAGGTCTTTGTTGCTCCGGGAAATTATCATATGTGTGTTGAAAATAACATAATAAAATTAAATCAGGATCCTCAAATTTGGGGAGTAAGGCCTGCAGTAGATGTAACTCTGATTTCTGCTGCCAAAACATACAAAGAAGATTTAATCTGTGTTATAATGACAGGCATGGGTCGTGACGGAACTAAAGGTGCTGAAATAGTAAGAAAAAATGGTGGATATTGTATTGCACAAGACGAATCTACCAGTGTAATTTATGGAATGCCAAAGTGTGTTATTGATGCTGGACATGCAAATGAAGTTGTTCCATTGCATAAAATAGCAAATGCTATAGTGAATGCAGTTTATAGGTGAGTATATGGATAATAAACGCGATTTGAACCAAAATTTTGTAAATTTATTAGGTATACCTTCAGGGAAAATGCCTTCAGCTGACGAATTTAGTAAATTCAAAAAGGATATAGCATCATTAATTAATCTTGACTTGACTAATTATAAAAATAACCAGATGGAAAGAAGAATATCTTCTCTTATGAACAGAATTGGAATAGAGGATCTTGATGAATATTTAAAAATCTTAAAATCTGATTCTAGTAGACTTGAAGAATTTTTAAATATGTTAACAATAAATGTTTCGGAATTCTTTAGAAATCCGGAAAAGTTTCTTGAACTCGAATCTATATACATTCCTGAATTATTTAAAAAATCTCCTAAATTAAAAATATGGTCAGCAGGCTGCTCTATAGGAGCTGAAGTTCATAGTATTGCTATGATTCTTGATAGGCAAGGTCTGCTTGACAAATGTGACCTTGTAGCAAGCGATTTTGATCTAAATATTCTTAAAAAGGCAAGAAGCGGAATTTATACTAAGTTTGAAGTTGGTACAATCCAAAAAGAGTATGAAAAATATGTTAATCAAATTAGTGAAGATAAATTTCAAATTGATCCAAGGTTAACTTCAAAAATAAGATTTGAAAAGCAGGATCTTTTAAATAGCAGGTATGAAAAAGATTTTGACCTGATCCTTTGTCGAAATGTTGTAATATATTTTACAGAAACGGCAAAGGATAAACTCTATAAAGGGTTCTATGAAAGTTTAAAATCAGGTGGTATTTTATTCATCGGATCTACAGAAAGAATAAGTAATTATAAAGAATTTGGCTACAATATGAGAACATCTTTCTTTTACGAAAAATAAAGCGTACGTTGTTATTTTTTAAAGTAAATTACCGGCAGTTTATTATGGAACAGAGAATATGACTTGATATTTTCTTTTAGTTATATAATAATTACTGCAAGACAGAATAAAACATGTTAAAAAATCAAATAAAGTGGCATAGTAGCTCAGTTGGCTAGAGCACGTGGCTCATACCCGCGCGGTCACTGGTTCGAATCCAGTCTATGCCAGTTTTTTATTGGAAAATTATGATTTTTAAAAGAAATGATAAAGCAGTCATGCTGAACTGACTGCAATTCGAGGCGAGGAAGCGAGCCAATTATATCCATACCTAGTGTTTCAATATCTACAGAAATTATCAGATCCTGAAACCCTTTAACGATAAACATAGTGTATTATGAATAATTGTTAATAAGAGAATGTGCCTTTGGCACTTCAGGATGACACATAGAAAGACTTAATAATATTAAGCAATTTAGCTATTTAGAAATTCAAGTTAATTAGCAGTAGTTGAGTCAAATTTGATCCGACTTATAAACATTTATAGTTATAATATGATTATAAGATTTTGTTGGGTTAATTCTTAACCCAACCTACTATTTATAGTATCCTTTAAATTATGAAAACTTATATTAAACAAAAAGTCAGGGAATTTTTAGAAAAACATAATATCCTGAACAGCAATAGCTCTCTTCTTGTTGCTTTTTCAGGAGGGATTGATTCGCTTTGTCTTATTGATGTTTTATATGACCTGTCTAAGGGCTACAAATTCAAACTTGCAGCTGCGCATTTGAACCATAACTGGCGTGGAGAGGAGTCAAAAAGAGAAGAAAATAAAGCAAGAGAATATTGTGAATCAAGAAACATAGCTTTCTATAGTGAAACTCTTCCAGAAAATCTTCCTCATACTGAACTGGAAGCTAGAAATCAAAGATACGAATTTTTTAAAAGGGCAGCAAAAAACTTTAATTCAACAGCAATCCTGACTGGGCATACCTTAACTGATCAGGCTGAAACTGTTTTATACAGAATTATCAAAGGTTCCGGCACTATAGGGTTAAAAGGAATTCCTGAAGTCAGATATCAGGAAGATTCTGTACCTATTTACAGGCCCATACTTGAAATATCAAGAGAACAAACTATAGAATACTGCAAAGAAAACAATTTAAACCCCAACTTTGATTCAAGCAATCTGGATGAAACATTTTTAAGAAACAAAATCAGGCTTTCGCTCATGCCGGAATTAAAAAATTACAACAAAGATATTGAAGATGCTCTGTTAAGGCTGTCCAAAATTTCAACGGATTCCGAAGAACTCGTAGAGGAGTATATTGGTCGGATTAAGAGAAAAATATACTCGGGAGATGAAATAATTACTAAAGAGTTTTTAAGCCTCTCTAAAGCCGCTCAAAACAGAATCATACTTGATCTCTTACTTTCTGAAGATATTGAATACAATTTTGAAAAAATAAATGAAATATCAGATTTTATATATGAAAGTTATGGATTAAAATCAGGCAATACTCTTTCTCTTAGCAAGGATAGCTGGCTGTTCGTGTCTTCTGAAATTATTAAAATAATTCACTCAATCAGGACTGATGTGGTAAAATCAACAGTAAAGGCTGACCTGATTGGAGAAACATGTAATCCTGATCTTGGTAAAACACTTGTTGTCACTCAGTGGGAAGATGGTGAGCCAGAAGGATTTCCAGTTTCTCAGACAGTTTATGTTGATTTAAACCGGATAAAAGAACCTGTTTATTTCAGGACAAGGAAACCCGGAGATAAAATACAGCCATTTGGTATGCAGCAGAAAGTCAGGTTAAAAAAGTATCTTATAAACAAAGGTATTCCTGAATTTCAAAGGGACAGTTTGCCTATTCTGGCAACAGATTCAGAAATATTATGGGTAGTTGGAGTCGGAATAAGTGAATTACTGAGAGTATCTAACAGGCCAACGCATATACTGACAGTTAAATGAGGAATTTATCCAGAATGAACGTTATTGATAAAAAAGAAGAACATTTACTTGAACTCTTTTCACAGGATATGATTCAAACCAGAATCAAGGAATTAGCTGAAAAGATTAATAATGAATTTGATAAAAATGATGAACTCTTTGTCATAGGAGTATTGAGAGGATCAGTTTTATTTGTGGCTGATCTGGTAAGACATCTTAAGATGCCGGTTCAGATCGAATTTATAAGACTTTCAAGTTACGGTAATGATCAAAAGTCTACCGGCAAAGTTAAAACTGTAGATTTGTCTTTACCAAACCTTGCGGACAAAAATGTTTTGATAGTTGAAGATATTGTAGATACAGGATTAACAGCACACTTTCTTATTGATTATATAAAAGACCAGCATAATGCAAAAATAGTTAAATTTGCATCACTACTTGATAAAACATGTGCCAGAATTCATCCTGTAAACATAGATTATATAGGATTTGAAGTTGATGACAAGTTTGTTGTCGGATATGGTCTCGATTATCAGGGTTACTACAGAAATCTCCCATATATAGGGTATTTTCCACAATAGAAAAATATAAAAAATGAATAAATATGATTTTACAGCGGCATTTATTGTTCCTACAGGTATAGGGGCTTCAATAGGCGGATATGCAGGAGATGCATCTCCCTGTGTGAATCTGATTTCAAAAATTTGTCCTGTTATAACCAATCCCAATACTGTTAATGCAGCTATTTTCTCAGGTGTAAATGAAAATATTCTTTATACAGAAGGCTTTGCCATAGACAGACTTTTTAAGGGAGAAATTGCCCTTAGACCTTCAAAACATAACAAAATCGGAGTTATTTTTGACAAAGCAATACCGGAAAATATATTGAATGTTCATATAAATACAATCAATGCAGTAAAAACCGTTTATGGAATTAATATTTCAGGTTATGAAGTAACGAAACAAGATGTTGGAGTTAATTTTTCAGTATCAGAATCAGGAATATCATCCGGCAGCGTAAAAAACCCTGAAACTTTGATAGAAGCCGGCAGGATTTTGATTGATAAAGGAGCGGAAGCCCTAACAGTTGTCTGTTCTTTTGATTCTTCAGAAGACAATGATTACTCAAAAGGGCAGGGCGTTGATCCTGTAGGCGGGGTTGAGGCAATTATATCGCATATAATGACGAAAGAATTTAATATGCCTGTTGCCCATGCCCCTGCTTTTAACGATCTTTCCATAGGCTCAGAAATTGTAGATCCAAGAGCTTCTGCTGAATATATTACAACAGTATTTCTGCCCTGTGTGCTTTTGGGACTTTATAACGCACCAAAGTTAGTTAACATTGATAATACTAATTATTGTGATATTACACTAGATAAAATAAAAGCTCTCATTGTTCCCTGTGACTGTCTGGGGAGTATACCGGTTTTAAAAGCAGTTGAGAATAATATACCTGTTATTGCAGTTGAAGAAAATAAGACCGTGCTTAATGTAACTGCTGAATCGCTTGGCATTGAAAGTAAGATCATTAAGGTTAAAAGTTACTATGAAGCTGCAGGTTATTTGTTGGCATTAAAAGAAGGGATCTATTAATGCAAAATCCCTTTAATTACCGGCCCTTTAAGTTTATTATAAAGATCAAGAAGTTCATTACTTAGAGTTCTACCATTTACTTGCTTTCTGAATGCTTCTGCAACAAATTCAGCAGGGTTTGTTGCAGCTTCTTCATATAATAATTCCTTGCGAATTAATTCTTTATATTCTGGTTTGAATTCAATATTATTGAGAGCAAGATATTTATATAATTTATAATCTCTCATTGAATGAAGAAAATGTCCCATTTCATGTTTTAAGTTCTCAAAAATATTTTCTTTACTAATAAATTCAATATTTTTTCTTTTAAATATGCGATGTATTGCTGCTATATTTGTATCTTTATGTAATTCGCTAATAAATGATTCAAAAATTCTGATTTTTTTTGGTAAAGGATAACCTGCTTCTTGCAATCTAATTAATCCGCTAATTAATTCTTCGGCAGAATCTGTATGATATGCAAAATTTACTTTTATTCCAAGCTTTTTAGCTTGCTGCTTTTTGTTTTTTATTGCCTTAACCGTTTCATTTGATACAGGTTGTAAAATATCAGAAAAACTTTCCTGTAAATCCTGATTATTGGATGCTTTATTCATGACAAATTTTTGTCCTGAATCTATTGTAGTACAGAGTAAACGACCAAACATATCTTCAATTCGTTTTAAAATTATATTTTCTTTTGTTTCTTGACTGACAGCAAACTCATCAAGAAAATCATATTTGGATTTTCCTGTAAAGTGTATTCTGTTGCAGCCTGATATTTGATAGTTGTTTGCAGGCAATAAATTTAATATATTGTTGTCTTTATATTGATTTATTTTCATATATTTATAAAAACAAATTAATATAATAAATTGCCTATTTTTCTAGTATTTTGAAATAATAAAAAGTCGGAGAATATTCTCCGACTTTTTGATTAAGTATTTTTATTTACTTTTATCCGCAGCAGCTGTTTGAACAGCAACAGCCACAGGAAAGTGCTTTTTTAGCTTTTTCCATATCAACCTGAATACGGCCATCAACTGCAATACCTTCTGCTGTCTTGTCAGAAATCTTAAGAGGGTTGATATCAAGCTCTTTGATAAAGCTGAAATCTTTAACGAGCTGAGATAACCTGAGAAGAGTTTCTTCAATTTGAGGAATATTTGCAGGAACTGCTCCTCTTGCTCCTTTTAGGATTTTGTAAGCTTTAGTTGCTTCAATCATCTCTTTTGCATCAATATCGCTTAAAGGTGCTATTCTAAAAGCAACGTCCTTGATTGTTTCAACATAGATACCGCCTAGACCAAACATCATCATATGTCCATACTGTGGATCTGTTGCGATACCGCAAACCATTTCACGGTTACCTTTCACCATTTCCTGAATAATCATACCATCAAGATCATTTTCAGAATATCCATAGGCTTTTAATCTTCCGATAAGAGCAGCATACTCGTCTCTGATTTCTTTTTCGCTATTAATTCCAACTACAACACCACCAACTTCAGTTTTGTGTGAAATTTTGGTTGATGTAATCTTCATTACAACAGGATATCCAATTTTATTTGCTTCATTTGCAGCGTCATTAACGTTAGCAGCAAAAGCATATTTGCAAGTTCTGATACCATAAGCTTCAAGAACATCTATTGATTCCAATGTTGTAAGCTGATCTCTTTCTTCTTTTAAAGCAGCTTTGAAAATTTCTTTTGCTTTTTCAGTGTCAACAGTATAAGTAGGTTCAATGCCCATTGGCTTTTCCATCCAACTATGCTGCATATCAAGCTTGGACATTGCTCTTGCAGCTGATTCAGGATATTGGAAGAAAGGTACATTTGCATGTAATTTATTTATTTCGGCAAAGAAATCAGCTTTTGCCATAAATACGGCCACAATTGGTTTTTCAGGACGTCTATTTCTGATTTCAATGATGGATTTTGCAACTTCAATAGGATCAACGCCAACAAGTGGGAGATTAATAACCATTACAGACTCAACACTCTCATCATCAAGAACTGTTTCAAGAGTTGCTGCATAATCTTTTACGCCTGCGCTTGCGATCATGTCAACAGGATTTTTAACACTAGCTGCAGGAGGTAGATTATCTCTCAGAATTTGTTTTGTTTTTTCTGAAAGCTTTGCAATTTCAAGTCCATATTCATAAAGAGCATCTGTACCCATAATTCCAGGGCCACCGGCATTTGTAATAATTGCAACTTTATTACCTTTTGGAAGAGGACAATGTGTAAACACTTGAGCCACTTCAAATAATTCAAGAATTGAATCAACCCTTATAATACCGCTTTGTTTTAAGAGAGCATCTGCAGCCATATCAGCACCTGCAAGAGCGCCTGTGTGTGATGAAGCAGCACTTGCTCCTGCGGAAGATCTTCCTGATTTAACAGCAACAATAGGTTTTTTCTTTGTTACTTTTGTTGCAAGTTTTCTAAAACTTGCGGGATTGCTTATTGATTCAAGATAGAAAAGAATCTGATCAATATCATTATCTTCTGACCAATATTCAAGTAATGTTTCGTCATTTACATCAGCTTTGTTTCCTACTGATACAAACTGGCTTAAACCGACGTTAAAATCTTTAGAAATATTAAAAATAGCACCACCAAGCGCACCGGATTGTGATATAAAAGCAGTTTTTCCTGCATCAGGATAAGCTTCAATAAAAGTTGAATCTAAAAGAATATTAGGGTCAGTATTAACAATACCGACACAATTAGGCCCGATTGCTCTCATTCCATATTTTTTAATTAATTCAACAAGTTTATCTTCTAATTCAGCCCCTTCGTGGCCTGTTTCTTTGTATCCGGCAGTAATGATTACAAGTCCTTTTACGCCTTTTTTGCCACATTCTTCAACTACGTTGTAAACAAAATCTTTTGGAACTACAATTACTGCAAGATCAACTTGATATGGAATATCCATGACATTTTTATAAGCTTTAATACCCAGAATTGTTTCGGATTTAGGATTAACAGGATATAATTCTCCTTTATATCCATAGGTTATCATTTTGTTTGTAAGTTCTCTTCCAATTGCTCCAGCTCTTTCAGAAGCACCTATTACTGCAATTGATTTTGGTTTCATTATTGCATCTAGTTGATTAGCCATTTTTTTTCTTTACCTCGTTATTTATCTAGATCTTATTCATACAAAATAAGCTTTAAAAAACTGTGTACATAAACTATTAAAGTACGATCATAATTCAGTGTAAACATGTTTTTAAACGATATAAAAGACTTCTTTTTAAGAATACCCGTCGCTGAGCCATTCTCTGATTTTGAAATTTACGCCGAGATTTTTTGCAATTTCTCTGCATTTTTTAAGGTCAATTTTATAATCGTCAAAACCCATTACTACTGTAAGAGTTGTATCAATTCCATGCTTTTTGCATTCTTCGGCAAAACTTTTTACACCTTCGAATGCCAGTTCCTTATCAAAACAGGATCTGGATAATATTTGATAAAGGTCAGCATTGTCAGCATTTAAACTGACTGAGATTGCATCGATCAAGCCTGTCAATTCAGGTACAATATTTCTTTTGTGGATTAAATTAGCATGCCCGTTTGAGTTTATTCTGACAGGCACATTCGGATAGTTGCTTTTAATAAAATTTGCAACTTCTTTAACAATATCAACCTTAATCAGGGGCTCGCCGTAGCCGCAAAAAACGATTTCATCTCTTGTTTCAGGAGAACTTTCCTTAATTTCTTCAATAATCTTGCTGGCTGAAACATTTTCTTCAGCAAGCCATAAGTTGACTCCGGCTACTTCATCATTAAAATTTCTTATACAGAATAAACATTTGTTTGAACACATGTTTGTAACATTGATGTACATTGTGTTTCTAAGAAAATATACTAATTTATTCTGAAGCTCGGTTTCCATATTGGATAAATTTCCTGCTGATTATGACTCTTTATATAATTTTTGCACAAAACAAACTCTTTATTCAAGACGTACAGCAATAAAAAAACCTGAAAATTTCAGGTTTTTTTATTGCGAATATTTTAATTTTAGCAAAACAGGCTTTTATTTTTTTTGAGCTTTCAGGTCTTCCTGATACATATCTTCGTATTCTTTGTTTGTTTTAAAGAATTTTTGGAAAACGATATCGGCCAAAGCTATTGAGCCCGCAAGAATAAGAATCTTTCCACCAATATTTTTTAGTGTTCCAAGTGTTTTTTTGTTTTTAAAAAGATCTGAAAATTTTGCAGTATCGCCTATTTCTTCATTAAGTTTGCTTTTAGCATCGGCTAATCCCCATGCCGTGCCCATTACTACTGATCCACCGGCATTAAGGGCATTATTTCTTGCTATATATTCATAAGTAGGTCTCATGCTGCCCTGTTGGGTTTCACCTGCCTGTACTGCAGGTTGAGTTTGTAATTGAGTACCTGTTTGAGGATTGATACCATTAACCATAATTTTTCTCCCTGACCAGTTGTTATATTTATTTAAAAACCAAATAAGGCAAAATATTGATATTAAATCCCTAAATAATAAGATATGTAAATGGAATCTTTTAAATGTATGCCTCTATCATCAAGTCTGGCGGATAGGATTTAACTTCATCGAATCTTAAATTTATGCACTGATCAATATTTTCAATATTAAAGCTGTCTATTGATGAATAAGCCTGATTATCTCCAAGTATCTTTGGTGCAACAAAAAAGTAAAACTTGTCGACAAGATTATTTTTTAAGTAAGCACCGTTTAATTTTCCTCCGGCTTCAACAAGAATACTTTTGATATCTTTTTTATAAAGTTCGCCGGTAAGGTATCGCAGGTTTATTTTCCTTTCATTCGTCAGGGGACATCTGATTATTTCGATATTTTCCGGGTATTTACCTTCCGCTTTTTCAGAAGCAGCAATAAATATTCTTGTACCATCGTTATTGTAGGCTTTTGATTCGGGACTGGTTTTAAGTTCAGAGTCAACTATCACTCGAATAGGGTTTCTTCCGTTTTCAAGACGGCAGGTTAAACCGGGGTTATCTTTAATTACCGTTCCTGAGCCTGTTAAAATAGCATCATATTTATTTCTTAACCTTTGAACTTCTTCTCTTGCAGCTTGTGAAGTTATCCATTTGCTGCTGCCTGTCTTTGTAGCTATTTTTCCGTCTATCGTAGAAGCTGTTTTTATAGCTATAAAAGGCTCGTTTATAGTTATATGTTTTATGAAAATTTCGTTGAGCTTTCTGCATTCACCTTCAAGCACACCTGAAATAATTTCAATGCCTGCTGATTGAATCTTTTTAAGACCTTCGCCTGCCACCTGCGGATTTGGATCGACCATGCCGACCACAACTCTTTTAACTCCCGAATTAATTACTCTGTCAGCGCAGGGAGGAGTTTTGCCAAAGTGAGAGCAAGGTTCAAGATTTATGTATATAGTTCCGTCTTTAGCCTTTTTACCTGCCTGATTGAGGGCATTAACTTCGGCATGGGCTTCGCCGTATTTCATATGATAACCCCTGCCAACCACATTACCATCTTTATCAAGCACAACAGAACCTACAAGAGGATTTGGAGAAACCCTGCCTTCTCCAAGCTTTGCAAGTTCAATACATTCTTTTATATATATTTCATCTTTGTTCATAATTATTAAAGCCTTAAATTATTCTAAATAATATCATAAATGCAAAAGACTCCACGAATAATCGTGGAGTCTTTTGTGTGGGATTATATTATAATAAAAGATTTACTGCTCCACGACCAGAAGAACCTCTAGATGATTCCTCATTGCTATTTGCTTGAGCTGAGTATGCTTTAGCGAATATTTCTAAACCTGGATACTCAGTTTTAAGATTTCCTTCAGGTAATGGAGAGGAAGGTTCACCTTTTTTCCTGTTAATTTTTCTTTCAATTCTAAGTAGCTGGTTATATTTTGCCATACGGTCAGTTCTGCAAAGAGATCCTGTCTTGATTTGTCCTGCGTTTGTAGCTACTGCAAGATCAGCAATAAACGGATCTTCAGTTTCACCGGATCTATGACTTATAACAGGAGTAAATTTCGCATCTTGTGCCATTCTTATTGTATCAAGAGTTTCACTGACAGTACCAATCTGGTTTAGTTTAATAAGGACACTATTTGACGCTTTCTGTTTAATTCCTTTTTTCAGTAATTTTGGATTGGTAACATACAGGTCATCACCGACAATTTGGATCTGGTCACCCATTTTTTCTGTTAGTAATTTCCAGCCTTTCCAGTCACCTTCAGCCATACCGTCTTCAATGGTTATAATTTCAGGGAATTCATTTTTAAGCTCCTGATAATATTGGACCATTTCTTCACTGGTTAATGATTTATTTTCTTTCTTGAGATTATATTTACCATTTTTATAGAATGTTGAACTTGCAGAATCAAGACCTATATTCATTCTGCCTTCATATCCTGCTTCCTTAATTGCCTGTCTCATCATTTCAAGAGCTTCTTTTGTTGTAACAGGAGGAGCGAAACCGCCTTCATCACCGACTGTAGTTGCAAATCCATTCTTTTTAATAATTTCTTTTAATGTATGGAAAGTTTCAGTTCCCATTTTCATGGCTTCTTCAAAGTTTTTGGCACCTGCAGGTATGATCATGAATTCCTGAATATCAGGTCCGCCTTTGGCATGTTCACCGCCATTAATAACATTCATCATTGGAACAGGCATTTTTAGAGGTTCTTGATATTCATTTGTTGGTTTAGTACTAGACAGGTGAAGATAATTTGTATTTGCTTTACCAGAATATTGAGGATAGATATTAGCAAGATATTGATAAAGTGGAACATTTTGTTCTTTTGCCGAAGCTCTTGCGCACGCCATACTAGCACCTAAAATAGCATTTGCTCCAAGATTTTCCTTGTTTTTTGTTCCATCAAGTCTAAGCATTGCGCCGTCTATAAAAGCCTGATCGGCTGAATCAAGGCCTATAAGCTCATTTTTGATTAAAGTATTTACATTATTAATAGCTTTTGTGACATCTTTACCTTTATAATCTGTACCGCCATCTCTTAATTCCAAGGCTTCTCTTTTTCCGGTGCTTGCACCTGACGGAACCATAGCACTTGCCTCAGTTCCATCTTCTAAGGTGACAGTGACTTCTACGGTTGGATTTCCTCTTGAGTCCATAACTCTGCCTGCATCAACGTCTACTATTTTACCTGTAAAAGCAATGCTGTTAGCCTTAAAAACTTGTGCTGAAATGTCTTTTGTTCCTAAAAATGAACTTACGGTTGAATTTTGAATTGGACTTAGTTCATTTGCTTCTAATAATTTAACTTTTTGTTGAAAAGCTTGATTATTATTAAATTGTGAAATTTGTTGGATCATTACGATCTCCTTCTTAATTATTAATTACTCTAACCCGCATGTATAAAGTCGGTAAATTTATAAAGTTGATAATTTTATAGATCGTTTTTTACATTTTTTTACAAAAAAGCTAAAAATAAATAAAGATTTGTTCTTTTGCCTTTAATCTGTTATTAATATTTTATGATTAAACTTGCTGTTACAGGAAATATTGCGTCCGGAAAAACCCTTGTTGAGAAATTTTTAAAAGAACAGGGGATAATAACTTTTGATGCTGATAAAGTTGTGCATGACCTTCTTCAAAACAACAATGAGATTAAAAATCAGATATTTGAACTTTTTAAAGATAAAGATATAAAGGATGAAAAATGCGAAATTTCACGATTAAAAATTGGCAAAATTGTTTTTAAAGACAGAGAAAAACTTAAAAAGCTTGAAAGCATAATTCATCCTGAGGTTAAGGCAAAAATAGAACAGTTTTTTATTGAAAATAAAGAAAAAGATATTGCAGCAGCGGTCATTCCTCTTTTGTTTGAAGCTGGCATGGAAAGTCAGTTTGATTATGTAATATTAGTCGTTGCTGATATTGATACCAGAATTAAAAGACTTATGGAAAGAAGTAATCTTACCTATGAAGATGCTATGGACAGGATAAATTCCCAGATGCTGCAGGAAGAAAAAATTAAAAAAGCAGATTTTGTTGTTGATAATAGTTCAACTTGTGAAGAAACAAGATTGCAGGTAGTTAATATTTTAAGTAAATTAAAAAGTCTGATATAATAAAATACAATAATATGTAGGGTGGGTAAAAGCCTTTGCGGGTTATAATAATCGTTAAATTTATACATGCGTTACCCACCATAAACGAATTACTCCCGCTATCAAAAAGGAACTGTTTTTATGATTCTTGTTATTGATAACTATGATTCTTTTACATATAACCTAGTTCAGTACTTAGGAGAGCTGGGACAAAGTTGCAACGTGTATCGAAACGATGCAATAACAGTTGATGAGGTTAAAAGATTAAATCCAAGCCATATCATCATTTCACCCGGCCCAGGAGATCCTTCTGAAGCAGGTATATCAAAGGAAATAATAAGCGAATTCAAGGGTATATATCCTATTTTAGGTGTATGTCTTGGACATCAGTGTATAGGAGAAGTATTTGGAGCAAAAGTTGTAAGAGCTCCATATCTTATGCATGGCAAAGTTTCAAAAATTATTTATGATGAGGAAGAAGCACTTTTTGAAGGTGTTTCTTATCCATTTACGGCAACCAGATATCATTCCCTAATTATTGATAAGCAATCGACAGTTAATACTCCTCTCAAAATTATTGCCTGGACTTCTGATAACATAATTATGGCAATCAGACATAAAGAATACCAAAATCTTCTTGGGGTTCAATTCCATCCTGAATCAATATTAACTGAAGAAGGCCGTAAAATTCTTTCTAACTTCCTTAATATAAAAATAAAACCCCAGCATGTACAGAGTAATTTCATCTCAAAAGCGGACTAATGATAAAGGCAGTAATAAAAAAACTTACAGAAGGTAACGATTTATCCCTTGAAGAATCAAGCAGTTTGATTGATTTTATTGGGGATGGTTATGCTACACCCGGACAGATGGCAGCTTTTTTAACGGCTTTAAAGCTAAAAGGCGAAACAATTGATGAAATAACAGGCTTTGCTTCTAAAATGAGAGAAAGAGCTTTGAAAATCAATACGATTGGAATTGATAACATAGTTGATTCCTGCGGAACGGGTGGAGATAATACTAATACATTCAATATTTCAACTGCTTCAGCTATTCTTGCAAGTTCAACGGGACTTCATGTAGCAAAACATTCAAATTTCGGCCTGACAAGCAAATGCGGAAGCAGCAGTGTTATAGAAGCTCTTGGTATTCCGCTTGTTGACAGTCCTGAAAAAGTTGAAGAAAGTTTAAAAACACATAATATAAGCTTTATTCATGCTCCTTATTTTCATAAATGCACTTCATACATAAACATTGTGAGAAAAGATATTGGAGTAAGAACGGTATTTAATTTTCTTGGTCCGTTAACAAATCCGGCAAAACCGACAGGCCAAATTTTAGGTGTTGCACTGCCGGAACTTTGCGAAAAAATGACTGAAGCACTTAGAAATCTTGGCTGTAAAAGAGCTCTTTTAGTTAACGGGCAAAATCCTGTTATGGATGAAATAAGTATTTGCGGTAAAACTCTTGTATGCAGGCTTGAAAATGGAAAAATTGACAAATTTGAAATTCACCCGGAAGATTTTGGTTTTCATGAGGTTAAACTAAATGATATTGCCGGTGATACCCCTTCTGTCAATGCAAAAATAATTAAAGATATATTTGCAGGAAAAATTGAAGGGCCTAAAAAAGAAGTACTGCTGCTCAATTCTGCTGCACTTTTGTGGGCAGGATATAAAGCAGATTCAATTGAACACGGCATAAAAATTGCTTCTGAAACTATAGAGTCCGGCATGGCATTAAAAAAACTCTATAAATTGCAGGAAGTGTCAAAAAATGATGATTCCTCCGATCAGGAATACAAAGAATGGCTTGAACAGTTTGTAAATAACAATAATTATTAGCTATGTTAGTTCAGGCTGAATTTCATCATCATAATCATCAAAGTTAAGCTGTTTTATATACTGGCTTTCAGGCATTTGATATTCAGTAAGCGAATCTCGAGCAACTGCGCCAAGAATTGCAATGTAATTATCAGCACATATTTTTTGGATTTTTCTTAATTTTGATCTTGATGTTTTAATTCCGCAAAGGATAATAAGTCCGTCAACATACTGAGAAACAGTAATTGAATCAGGAACAGCCAAGATAGGCGGAGTATCCACAATTACAAAGTCAAATTTCTTTTTAAGATATTCAATTAAAACTGGAAATGCTTCGCTTGATATAATTTCGTAAGGATTATCCAGAAGATTTCTGTTTAGTATAAGTGACAGATTAGGTTCATCATCAATCTTAACAAGAGTTCTTTGAACCAGAGCTTCTATTAGCTCAGCATTATTTCTGGAAGAAGGTGTGCATAACTGCATTAAAAGATTTGTTAAATTAGATAATTTTGATTTATTTAAATTAAATTCTTTTTCAATACAGCCATCTCTGAAGTCAGCATCCAGTAGAACAACAGAATTGTTTGATCTGGCAAGAGTTTTAGCTATATTGACTGAAATAATTGAACGTTTCTTTCCAAATTCAGCAGAAGAGAATGCTATAGCTTTTGCGTCTTTCTTGTAACACTTAATTTTCAAGCTTGTAATAATCTTTTGATACGAAATGCTTAGGAAAGATGTTGGATTATAATTATTTCCGACATTCTTATAATTTGTTTCCGGAAGCCATGGAATAACTCCAAATACTGAAGATTTTATGATTTCTTCAAGTTCTTCTACTCCCTCACATATATCCTGAACGTAATATAGACCTATTATTACTGTAATACCAAGTAAAAATCCGATAAACTCAAGCATTAAAAAAACGTGGATCATTGTAGGAGAATTTTCTGAGGTAGGAAAATCAGGTCTATCAACAATATTTATTCCGCTAACTATTTCTGATTCCCTTACCTGAGCTTCTATAAGTTTTGTACTAAGTGTTTCAACTATCTGAGACAGGGTAGCTTCATCCTGAAGCAATCCCTGTAAGTTTTTTTGCTTTTCAGGAATAGCGCTTTGCTTACTTTTAAGTTCAGTGAGAGTTGATTCCAAAGATTGTTTTTGAGCTATATATGATTCTGAATTTACTTGACTTGTAACCAGATCATCAACAATTTTCATTCTAACAGGATCAGCTATTACAGAATTAGGTTTATTGTCAAAAGATTTACCAATATTAGTCATCATTTGAGATTTAATTTGGCGTTTAATTTCTTTAATATTTTCTGCAAGAGATTTCATTTGAACATTTGTTGGAGGATATTTAACATTTAAAGAGGCATATTGCTGTTGTGCATCCTGCAAATTTTTCTGAAGAGCTGTCAAATTACTATTGTTGCCTATAGCAACTGACTTTATTGCTTCTTTTACATCAATATTAAGCTTATTTGATAATGCTGAATTCCTGCTTTTCTCAGATTTAAGCTGACTGTCAGATAATGCTATCTGATCTTCGATATTTGTAATTTGATCAATAACAGATTGAGCTTCTTTATCAATGTCAACGCTGAAATTTGCGTTGCGGTAACTTTTAATCTGTTCTCTTATCTGATCTAATTTTTTAGAAGATTTATCAAGTTGTTCTTTGATATATACCTTTTTTTGGGATACTGCCTTTTTATTTAAATCAACATTATATTCAATATAAGACTGCAAATATGCCTGACCTATTTTTTGGGCTTTATCCGCGTTATTCCAGTTAATGGAAATTTCTATAATTTCTGTGGCAGGGGGATTTTTAAGTTTTAAACTATTCTTTAAAACCTTAATCATTATATTTTTAGAAGATAATTCAAAATCAGGATCTTTACTAAGCTTGTTAAAAGCACTTTCTGCCATATCATCTGAAGAAAGGATCTCCATTTGGGTTAAAATAGGATTCTGATTCTGGCTTACAGGGGTATATTCACTACTGTTGCCAAGATCTACAATAAAAGTTGTTGCATCTTTATTTTTAATAAGTATTTTTGAATTTGATTCATATGAAGGTGTATAGAAAAATAAACCGTATAAAATTGTCAGAAGCATCATCCCTGCCATAAAATAGGCAATGATTTTCCAGTCTTTTATTATTAATTTTGAATATTTTTGTAAGTCTATGTATTCCACTCTCTGTCTCCATTTTAGATTATTGTTATTCTTTGCCTTGCCATTTTCTATTTGGTACAAATACTTCTGCCCAAGTGTTATATGTATTAGGGATAGCAAATATTGGAGTTATAAACCTGGCCATGTAGTCTGCCAGACGAACTGATCCAACATAGCTTTTTGCATTAACAGTAATAATGTCGTTAGGTCTCAAAACAAGATCAACATTATTAGGATTTACATATATTCTTGAAATATTACCTTTTGGAGTTCTTCTTGAAATTAAAATTGTCTTTTTATTTGCATCAATTGTATAACCTGATGCCAATGCTATTGCAGAATTTAAATAGGGTGTTTTCGATGAAATATCGTATAATCCTGCTTTTGTAACTTCACCAATAATTCTTACAGGAAAAGTTTCAGGAAATATTGATGAATTTGCCAGAGTTTTAAAATCTTCATCCTTTTGAACAATGGATGTTAATTTAGGTACAAAAACTTTATCTCCTGGTCGAAGAAGCATATTTTGTGATATATCGCCTTCATTGAGGAGTTTCCATAAGTTAACCGTCTTTTTTTCTCCAGTTTCACGTGTAATTTCTACTTGCTCAAGATCAGCATCTTCTGTGATACCGCCTGCATTAGCTATAACGTTTGATATATTAAGATCAGTTTTAATCATAGGATTTTTAGGATCTGTTACTCCAATTCCTACTGTTTGAGTAACTTGTTGATACATGCCGGGCTTTTGAACTGCACCGTAAACATAAACTACAGCAGGATGAAATTCTTTAATATTAATCGAAATCTGGGGTGAACGGACAAATGAACTCAATTTTTCAGCAATTATATTTGTTAAAGTTTGAATATCATATCCTGCAACATAAACTTCTCCAAGAGGTTCTATGGTTGCATAACCATCGGGACGAACTATGATTTCAGGCTGGGTAAAATTCACTTCATCATAGACTGAAAAGGAAAAAACATCTCCGGGTTGAATTAAATAGCGGGTACTTAATATTCTTCCTTCATTCTTTATTACAGTTATGCTTTGTTTTAAAGTTGGTACGGGTTTATCAAGATTATTATCTGCCATATCAAACGATATAGCTCTATTAAAGGATAATAAGAGTGTTAAATTTACTAAAAAAAGCATTAATAAAAATTTTTTAATCTTTCTTTGCATATAATACCTTATATCTCCCTCCACCTATAAGTTAATTATAACGAATTTAAAAGATGATAGTTAATAGCCTTATTTTAAATAATAATATAAAAATTGCCTTGTAAAATAGATATTACATAAAATATAAAGCCTATAGATTATTCATTTAATGTATTTAAAAGCCTTAAAAATACTGTATTTATTGCAAATTAGAATTCTAATTCTAATTCTAATCATATAAATTTTTGTAACAAATTAATATGAAAATTTATTTGAAAGTTAATTTTTTACATTTATAATACTTAAGATCCTTAACAATTAAATTAGTAGAGAGAGAACGTTAATTCATGAGCACTATTGAACTTGATATCAAAAAAGTCAGTTTCAATGGCAACTTTTCAACATTACATGATAAAGATGCACTTGAAAAATTAAATAGAAATCCTTTTTGGATAGCGAAAAATTTTGCATTTCAAAATAGAAAACCTGTCCAGCAAAAAATAAAAAGACTTATTGATTTTACAGTAAGTTTTCTTGGCCTTGTCGCTTTGTCGCCTGTGTTTCTTTTAGTAGCAATGCTTATTAAACTTGACTCTAAAGGACCTGCTTTCTTCAAACAGGAAAGATTGGGACAGTTTGGCAAGAGATTCTATATGTACAAATTTCGCAGCATGGAACAGGATGCTGAAGAACAGCTTGTTCTGTTAAAACATCAAAACGAGACAAACGAAGGCATGTTTAAGATATATAATGATCCAAGAATTACAAATGTTGGAAAATTCATAAGGAAATACAGTATTGACGAACTTCCTCAACTCCTTAATGTTCTAAAGGGAGAAATGAGTCTTGTCGGATTTAGGCCGCCTCTTGAAAGAGAATTAAAATCGTACAAAACATGGCATTACATCAGATTTGCATCTCGCCCGGGTTTAACAGGTATATGGCAGACAAGCGGAAGATCAGAAATAAAAGATTTCGATACAGTTATTGAAATGGACTATAGATATGCAAATAACTGGAATCTGATACTTGATTTCAAGCTTCTTTATAAAACAATTCCAGTGGTACTTTCAGGAGAAAATGCAGCTTAAAGCTAAAACCTGTCTATAGTCCATTAATATGTTAATTTTTACAATTCCAGATGACAGACTTGTGTCTTTGTATTTATGTTATATTATTATAGGGTGAGCGTTTTAGCTCTCCCTTTTAAATTCAGTGTATCTGTTTAAGCAATATTCTTCAAAATCCAATCAGGCTAAATGAAGTACGCAGTAAATAAAAATTGAATAATTTGCGCCTGTAGCCCAGCTGGATAGAGCGTTTGGCTACGAACCAAAAGGTCGGGGGTTCGAATCCCTCCAGGCGTGAGCTTTATAAAATAAGGTTTTGACGATTTGTCAAAACCTTATTTCTTTTGTAGATCAATTTTGACCTAACTTACTTTACTTTTGTATATTAAAAAATTCCTTGAGCTTCTTAGCTTCAATAATACCCTTTTCACCTTGTTCTTCAAACAAAGCAATTATAGCTTTAATATGAGGTTTCCCCTGTTCTGATGAGTAAAAAGAGACAAAAGAACCATCTTTATCTAGAATTTTATTAGTAACAATTTCTAGATTATCTTTTAGTGGGCCATTAATTAACTTTTTAAACAAACCTGTTACATATTCAGGTTCAGACAATGGATATGGATTTTGCCCTATAACATGAATAAAACTCTGTATAAATGATTTAGGAACATGTTCACATTCGTTATTCTTTATTTCTTTTGAATTTAGACCAAATTTAACAAGTGTCTCTTCAAAAAAATCCTTTGCACCTTTTGGGATATGTGAAATATTTTTTTCTTCATATAATTCATAGAACTTTTCAAATGGACGCATTCCATCAAAAGGCATCCAGTTCCTTATATAATTATCTATTGTATTCAATTCTTGTTTATCTAAAGTTTCAATTGCTTTATCTACTTTTTTAGAAAAATATTTATAAACAATTTCTTCTTTTTTAGCTTTAGTTTTAACTGAGTTAGTGCCAAATTTTTTAATACTTGATTCGATATTTGAATTTTTTTCTTCCGCTTTAGAAGTTGCTTCTTGTATTAAATTAATAAGTTCATTTTTATTATCCTGTAACTGTTTAAAAATATTCTTACTTTGCTTTTTAAAATATAATGAAATAATACCTGCTCCTATTACAAAAACAGAAATAATTCCAATAAAAGCAGTTGACTTGGAAGAAAAAGCTCGTTTATTGTTAGTTTGAGTTTTATCATTATTTTCAGATATATTAATTGATGTATCATTACCCTTAAATGAATTTATATTTTGTTTTTGATCCTGTTTTATATTTCCCATTTGAGAAGAACTAATTTGAGTAATCATCAATTACGCTCCTTATAAATTCATAACTAATTATATTAAAACGAAACAAATAATTTATTGCTATCTTTTTTTTAAATGGTATTTCAATATTAACCAAATAAAGTTGAGTCCGTGTGGGGATTAACCCACAAAATAATAAATTCAGACTGTTTGGCACAACAAAAAATTTCTAAACTCGTACACTCGAACGTGAAGCTTATATAATAAGGGTTTTGACGATTTGTAAAGCCCTTATTTATTTAAAATACAGAATTTGCAAAATTATTCACATTAAATAAATACTTATCGTAGTAAAATAATGATTATTTTGAATGTCAGTAAAATTTAAAGAATATCATTATAAATAACAAAAGGGAGATATTATGCGAGTAGTCAGTAAACAAAGAAATAGCAAGATGTGCTTTATCTGTGGTATGGAGAATCCAATTGGACTTAAAGCTCAATTTTATAATATGGAAGATGGTAGCGTAGTTACTCCTATCAAATATTTACCCGAACATCAAAGTTTTACCAACAGAGTTCACGGCGGTATAAGTGTAGCAACGCTAGATGAACTTTCAATGAGAGCTTATTGGGTAACGAACGAAAACGGGTTTGGTGTAACAACATCTATGTCTGTAAAATACAGAAAACCTGTTCCTTATAATGTTGAAATTATTGGTAGAGGCATTATTGAAAGCGATACTTCACGATTTTTAAAAGCTCATGCAATGATTTTGGATAAAGACGGCAACGTTTATACCGAAGCAGAGGTTAATTATATTAAAATGCCTGTTGAGAAAATTGTAAAAGATATTGATTTCCATGACGAAATGGCATATTTAATTGAAGATAATATAAAAGAAATAGATTTTAATCTATTAAAGAAATAAAAAGTAAGCGTAGGGTGGGTTTTAACCCACCATCATTCTAAATTCAGGCTGTTTGGCATAACAAAAAATTTTAATTAAATATGAAAGAAACTTTTTTCAAAAATCAGCTTCTTAATTAATTAGTGTTTAAAATTTCTTGACTATAAACCTCCATAGGTGTTACAGTAAAAAATTGTAAAACCCTGTGGGCGAGTGGCGAAATGGTAGACGCGCTAGTCTTAGGAACTAGTAGGCAACCCCTGTGTGAGTTCGAGTCTCTCCTCGCCCATTTTATTTTTTACGCTAGTGTCTGAATTAAAAAGAATTTTTATAGCAAGTTATTGATATTTTATGCAAGCCCTCAATTTTAAGTTGAGTATAATTAATGATTAATCCTGTATCGACAAATTTATCTCAAGATAAATCCGGCTTATCTCAAATTTTTGAGCCGGTAAGTTTGGAACTTTCTATTTTAGACAAAAAACTTTATGAAAATCTATCAAGTTCCAGTACAGTTTTAAATAATATTGTAAAGTACATTGTTGAAGCAGGCGGCAAAAGGTTGAGACCTGCTGTTACTTTTCTAGTGGCAAAAGTTTTAAATAAAGGTTTATTGCCGTCAGATCATTTTCAGATTGGCATTGCACTTGAGATGATTCATACAGCAACTTTGATACATGATGATGTTATTGATGAAGCTGAAACAAGGCGTGGCAACAGGACTGTTCATAAAGTATGGAACGATAAAGTCGCCATAGCAGCGGGAGATTATCTCCTTGCAAAAGCTTTAACAAGGCTTGCAGCAGTAAATAACAATCTTGTGATTGATCTTTTTGCAAGAACAATGGGTGAAATATGTCAGGGAGAAGTTGAACAGGACGCTCAAAATTACAACTTTATAAGCCTCGATCAGTATGTTGAAAAGTCAGCAAGAAAAACCGCTAAATTATTTGTGGCAGGTGCTGAGAGTGCAGCAATTTTAACTTCCGGCGTTGATAACCTTGTAATAAAGGCGACAAGAGACTACGCGCTTAATTTTGGAATAGCTTTTCAAATAGTTGATGACATTCTTAACTTTACATCAAATCCTGAAGAACTGGGCAAACCGGTTGGAATTGATTTACAGAAAGGTATATTGACAGCCCCTGTTATCTATGCACTTGAAGAATATGAAGAAAAGCAGGATTATACATTAAGAAACTTAATCCAGAGCGAATTTAAAGTAGAACATGATTTTAATTTAGCTCTTAATTTAGTTTTAAATTCAGATGGCATTGAAAAATCTAAACAGCTTGCAGCATATTATGCAAATATTGCAAAGGATGCTTTGAATGCTTTTGAAGAAAATTCTTACAAAGATTCTCTCTTAGGTCTCGTTACATTTATTTTAGAGAGAAAATTTTAAAATCTGGCTATTTAATAAAATAATTTTGTGTAAAAATTAAAAACAGGTAATAATGTGTATATATATTGAATTTTTACACATGGCCTGACAATGGAGCTTAGACTTTGTATTTAGCGGGAAAATTATGACTTCTGATAATAACGATATTAAAAATATTGAGGAACAAACTACTTCTAAAAAAATATTAGGTTTTATAAAAGAAACTGTTGAACTTGTAGTTACTGTTCTTATTCTTGTAATAATCATTAGAAATGGACTTGGAGAACCAAGATGGATCCCTTCTGCTTCTATGAGACCAACTCTTATGGAAGGAGACAGGCTTATAATTGAAAAAGTAAGCGGTTTTGTCTCTACTCCAAAAAGAGGCGATATACTTGTTTTCTATCCACCTGATGAAAAACTTGGACAGTCCCCCTGGGATCAATTTACACGCTTAGTAGGATATTTCAATAAAGATACTGCATATATTAAAAGAGTTGTTGGTCTTCCGGGTGACACTATTGAAATTAAAAGCGGATATGGTGTATTAGTTAACGGAAAATATGTCAATGAACCTTATATAGCCCAACATTCGTTTATTGGATGTAATAAAAATGGGGGCATGTACTGCGGCCCAATGAAAGTCCCTGCAAATAAATACTTTATGATGGGAGATAACAGGGACAACAGTCAAGATAGCAGATATTGGGGATTTTTGCCAAAAGACAGAATTGTCGGCAAGGCATATGTTAGATTTTGGCCTATTAACAGAATAGGTTTAATTGAACATCCAAAATATGATTTTATACCTGATTATATAGAAGCAAAAGTTCATCAGAAAACATAATTAACTCGACTGTGCTTTGGCTCCTGATATGACTTCAAGAATTTCCTGAGTGATTGATGCCTGTCTTGCTTTGTTATATACAACTGTTAAGTAACGTATCATATCGTTTGCATTCGTTGTTGCGGCAGTCATAGCAGACATTCTTGCTGCAAGTTCACTTGCATAAGCTTCTATCATGGCCTGATACACTCTGTTTGAAAGATAAAGAGGCACAATATTCTGTAAAATTACCTCAGAATTAGGCTCAAATAGCATTTCTGCATGATGAGTTATTTCTTCTTCTCTTTTAATTTCAGGTTCTATTGCAACCGGCAAAACTTCCCATAATTGAACATCGAAACTAAGCATCGATTTAAAATGGGTTGTAATTATTTCGATTCTGTCAATTTCTTCTCTGACATAAAATTCTGCAATATCTTCTGCAATTACATTTGCCCCACCAGTTGTCGGAACAGCAGGCATTTTGACATAATGTTCAGCAATATCAACATTCTCTTTTCTCAGTGCCGCAAGACCTTTTGATCCAACAATGAATAGTTTAACATTCTTGTTGCTTCTTTTTAATTCGCGAATTCTTGCTATAGCTCTCCTGACAACGTTAGCATTATATGCGCCGGCAAGACCTTTGTCAGATGTAACAACAAGGATTCCGACTGTTTTAAGATCATGCTGTTTCAATAAAGCCGGATAATTGTCTATTGCTCTTTCAGTTTTTATTTTTATATTATCAATGTTGGGTTTTGAAGCAAGAAGTCTTTCAAAAGATCTGGTTAGTTCATTGGAAAAAGGTCTTGAAGCTTTTACCTTTGTTTCGGCTCTTTTTACTTTGGCAGCAGCTACCATTCTCATTGCCTGAGTTATCTTTTGAGTATTTTGAACACTCTTTATTCGTCTTCTTATGTCTCTTAAACTTGGCATAAATTTTTATCCTGTAATTTATTTACACAGCAACTTCTTTGCCGCTGAATACATTATCCCTGAATTTTTCAAGCTCTTTGTATAATCTTTCCTGATCTTCATCAGAAAGTTTCTTGCCTGTATTGATAACAGTTTCAAAATCCTGAAGTTTGGCAGAGAAATATTTGAACCATTCTAACTTAAACTCGGTAATTTTATCATTTTCAACGTTATCAAGAACACCTTTATTAGCAGCAAAAAGAATAGTATATTCCTGAGCAACGGATAAAGGATTGTATTGAGGCTGTTTTAATACTTCAATCAGTTTTTGACCTCTTTTGAGCTGATCCTGAGTAGATTTGTCAAGATCGCTGGCAAACTGTGCAAATGCTTCCAATTCTCTGAACTGTGCCAGATCAAGTCTCAGTTTCCCTGCAATGGATTTAACAGCTGGTGTCTGAGCTGCACCTCCAACTCTGGAAACCGAAATACCTGCGTTGATAGCCGGCCTGATACCTGCGTTAAACATGTCTGTTTCAAGAAATATCTGTCCGTCTGTAATACTGATAACATTTGTCGGTATATAAGCACTTAAGTCACCTGCCTGTGTTTCAATAATAGGTAAGGCTGTAATGCTTCCTCCACCAAGGTTATCAGATAACTTTACAGCTCTTTCAAGCAATCTTGAATGCAGATAGAATACATCTCCAGGATAAGCTTCACGGCCGGGAGGTCTTTTTAGAAGTAAGCTCATTGTTCTGTATGCCCATGCATGTCTTGTCAGATCATCATATATTATAAGTACATGTTTGCCCTGTTCCATAAATTCTTCACCAATTGAACAACCTGCAAATGGTGCTATATACTGAAGTGGAGCAGTCTCGTTTGCCGAAGCAGCTATTATGATTGTATAATCCATAGCTCCATTTTCTTCCAACGCTTTTGCAGTTTGAGCAATTGTGCTTGTTTTTTGACCAATCGCAACATATATGCAGATAACATCATAGTTTTTCTGATTAATAATTGTATCTATAGCTATTGCTGTCTTACCGGTTTGTCTATCACCGATAATCAGTTCTCTCTGGCCTCTTCCTATAGGAGTTAAAGCATCAATAGATGTTAATCCGGTTTGAAGCGGCTGGTAAACTGATCTTCTTGCAACGATACCAGGGGCAATTCTTTCTACAGCTCTTGTTTTAGTGGCATTTAGCGGTCCTTTGCCATCAATAGGTTCTCCGAGAGGATTTAAAATTCTTCCTATTAAGCTATCTCCGACCGGAACAGAAGCAATCCTTCCGGTTGTTCTTACAGTCATTCCTTCTTTTATAAATGTATATTCACCAAGTATGACCGCTCCAACATTATCTTCATCAAGGTTTAAAACCAGACCCAATGTTCCATGTCCATCTTCGAATTCAATCAGCTCACTGGCCATGGCCTTTCTAAGACCATAAATTCTGGCAATACCGTCTCCTACTTCAATAACTGTACCAACATCAGATACTTCAAGTGTACTTTCATACTGTTCAATTTTGTTTTTGATTATTGAACTAATTTCATCAGGTCTTAAACTAGTCATACTTATACCTCTATATCATTTGCTTTTTCATATTTTCTAACCGGGCTTTTATACTGCCATCAATTACTCTGTCCCCGACTTTTACAACCATGCCGGCAATAATATCGGGCTGAATTTTGTGTTCTAAGTTTATATTTTTGTTAAATAGTTTTTCCAGTTGGCTTTTAACTCTATTCTTTGTTTCTTCATCTATTTCTATAGCTGTAAACACTTCAGCTACAGTAATATTTCGTTTATTATTGAGAATTTCTATGTAATGAGAAGCAATAGAGTAAAATAAGAACATTCTATTTCTATCCAATAGTAGTTTTAAAGTATTAAGAATATTCTGAGAAACTGCTTTTTTAAATATATTCTCAATGATTTCCTTTTTATCGCCTATGGGGATTGTAGGATGTTCCAAAAACCTTGTTAAATCAGTATGAGATTTGAGTGTGGCAGAAACCAGAGCCAGATCAGAATTGTACGTGTCAAGCTGATCATACTTTTCACCAAGCTCAATTAGTGCATTTGCATATCTTTCTGCGATTGTTGATAATCCAATTTTATTTCCGTTACTCATAAGGCGATAATTAAACCTTCAAATTGTCTAAACTGTCGATAAATTCGTTTATGTATTTTTTATGAAGCCTGTCATCAATGACCTGCTTAACGTGTTCTTCTGCAATATTAAATGCAGCTTTTGTCAGATTATTTGTCAGTTGAAGCGATGCTATTTCCCTCTCTCCTTCAATAATCCGTTCAGAATTTTTCTCAAGATTTTCAGATTCATGGGAGGCTTCATTTATAATGCTTCTTGACAAACTGTCTGCAATTTCTTTGGCTTCCTGTGTTATTTTGCTGGTAATTGTTTCGGCGTTTGCAACCTGTTTTTTTGTAGTTTCTAATTCCTGCTCTGATCTGCTTTTATCTTCTTCGGCATTAGTTATTCTATGCAGAATGCCATTCATTTTGTCTTCTAATCCGGCAAAAAGATTTGTTTTTTTTGAAATCCAAACCAGAAAAATTAGTACAATTATCAGGTTTAAAATATTTGCCTCGTATAATTTTTCCCATAACGCTGCCAAACCACTTATAGAATGTGGCTCAAGCTGTGTTGTTGCTAAAAATAGACTACTTTGAATCATATATTTATCCGTTCATATGTTTATTGATCATTTCGGGCGTGATTCCCGATATAGGAATTTCTTCTCCGAGTATTTTAGCTGAAATACTCTGTGCTAGCGAAGATACCTGCAGCTTTAAGGCTTCCTGAGCAGCATTTTTATCTTTCAAAATGTTTTCTTTTGCCAGTCTAATCTGTTCGTTGATTTCCTGTTTCTTTTGATCAAGTACAGCCGCTTTTTCATTACTGGCAGCAGACGTGGATTTTAAGACAATATTGTTTGCAGTTGATCTTGCCTCAGAAATTTTGCCGGCATACTCTGCTTCAAGGATTGCAGATTGTTCTTTTGTTTGTCTAGCCTTGTTTCTGGTTTCATTTATATAGTTATCACGCTCTTTTCTAACCTCTGTCATTGGAGAATAGAAAATTTTCTGCATAATAAACATAAATATTATGAAGCTTATGGCCATTAAAATTAATGTACCATCCAGTTGTAACAGCATTTTTTAAACCTATACCTTATACAAATACGAACTTTACGAGAAGTATCAGTGCTATGAGTAATGCATAAATGGCAAGTGCTTCCATAAAAGCCAGACCGATGAACATCAATGTTCTTACTTCACCGCCTGCTTCCGGTTGACGTACTGTAGCATCAATAGCAGCAGCTACCGCAGTACCCATACCGATACCAGGACCTATGGCAGCAAGACCTACAGCTATTCCCATTGCTAATATTGCAGCAGATTTTGGATCCATTATAAATTCCTCCTTTTTTTATTTTTATTCAGGTTTAACACCTGTAATATACTTAGTACCTTCACTGTGAGATCGTTGATTCATGACTATGTTCATCATGCCCTGCTGTTGCAGCAGCAACATAGGATGCAGCCAGAACAGCAAATATAAATGCCTGGATAAAGGCAACAAATAATTCAAATAACATAAATGGTATCGGCGCAAAGAATAGAAACTGTGGCACTATGCTTAATATAACAAGAATAATGACTTCACCTGCCAATATGTTTCCAAAAAGCCTTATTGCTAGTGAAAGCGGTCTTGTGAGATCTTCCATAAAATTGAGCGGGGCCATAAACCAGAAGGGCTGAAAATAATGTTTAAAATATTTTATCCCGCTTTTTAAAATTCCTGATCCAAGGTAATACACTGAAACTATCAGCGCTAATGCAACTGTTACATTTAGATCATTTGTAGGGGAAGCAAATTCACCTTCATGAAGGTGATAAAGTTTTAATGGCACCTGTCCAAGAAGATTTGAAACAAGAATAAACAGGAAAAGAGAACCAATGAGCATAATATGCTTGTATCCTTCATTTCCCATCTGTCCAACTGAAATCCCTTCAATAAATTCCATTACCATCTCGGAAAATACCTGAAGACGGCCGGGTATTCTGTTAAGATTTCTTGTGACTGTGAGAGCGAATATAATAAGGATAATCATTGCTATCCAGGCTGTAAGCATCGTATCCATATGTACTTCAAGCCCGAAAAGACGAACTAACCAATGATTTCCAAACTCAATTTTTTGCAATTTGAACCCTCTTTTTGAATAACCATTTTATAAAGTTTTATTATATTTTTTAGATTATATCAGCACAATTAACATAGACGCAAGAAAATTACATTAATTAAACTATGAGGTTATGGGAATATTTGACCAAAACTATTTTATATAACGTTTATAAATGCTCCACATTCCTGTTATAAACCCTAATAATGAAAAAATTATTGTCCATAAAGGAAACTTTGAATGAGTCAAATTATCAAGGTATCTGCCGGCTATAAATCCGACTATGATTGGTACAACAATAGAAAAGGCAATATCTGTCATAAAAAATCCCAAAATTTTATTGATGTTTATTTATATTTTTCACGTTTTATCTTATAGGATATAATATAATAAAATACGTATTAAATTGAAATAATCTTGTATTCATATATTTGCTGGTAAAATATTTTTATGTCAAATAATTCACTTACTAAAGAAAAACTGATTTTATCAGAAGTTTTGGAAAATTCTGGTAAAATTGCTGTTTTTGTTTTTGATGAAAAGGATAATTTAAGTTCTTTTAATAAAGTTGCTTCAAATCTTTTAAATGTTGATTCAGATGACGATTTAAGCAAATTTAACATTCATAATATTTTTGATTTTAGAGTAAGTGAGATAAAAGCTGATCTTGAAAAATTTGGTGAAATATCAAAAGAAATAAATGTTTTAAGTAATGATAAACAATTTATTCTTACAAATACTGTTTTTTCAAAAAATAATAATACTATAACAGCTTTATCATTTATAGTTTCAAGTCAAGCTTCTGTTGAAAACATTATAAATAAACTGTCACTTGCTTTAACTAAGATATCATCAATATTAAATTCAAGTTATGAACTGGATGATACACTTGAAATTATTTTAGATCATTTAAAAGCTTTGTTTGAGTACGATAAAGCATTAATTACATTCCTTGATGGCGAAGGATTAATAATAAAAGCTTCAAGAAATCTGATTGATGTCTATAATAATGATTATAAAAACAGTCTATTGAAAGGAAATAAGCTTATAAATAAGCTTATAAAATCCAGAAAGACTATCTTTGATGCAATAAATGATTCGGAAGAATCAATAATCAAAGAACTATGTTTAAATATTTCACCTCCTTATTCCTATATTGCAACGCCATTAATTATCAAGGATACGCTGTTTGGATTAATTGTTCTTATAAAAGAAAAAGCTGATTTCTTTGTTCCTGAAGATGCAAAAATCGCTGAAGCAATCTCAAGTTCTGCTGCGTATTCATTAAAAGATGCAGAACTCGGCAATGTGTTTAAAATGCAGCTTGAAATTCTTGAAGAAAACATTACAGAAAGAACAAAAGCGTTAGAAATAATAAGGGATCAAAATATTAAAATACTTGAAGCCGACAGGGTAAAAAATGAATTCCTTGCTAATATGTCACATGAACTTAGAACACCTCTGAACGCTATTATAGGTTTTTCGGAAGCTTTAAAGCTGAAAATATTTGGTAAACTTAATGACAAGCAGGAAGAGTATATTGAAGATATCCATGTCAGCGGAATTCACCTTCTCGGAATGATTAATGACCTGCTTGATTTATCTAAAATTGAAGCAAAAAAACTTGAGCTGAATAAAAAACTTTTTGTGGTTGATCATGCAATAACTGAAGTTAAAAATATTGTTAATGCACTCTCTTCTAAAAAACAGATTGAAATTAAGGTAATTTGCAAAAACAGCAAAATTGAAGTATATGCTGATCATAGAAGGTTTAAACAGATACTCTATAATCTTCTCAGTAATGCTATCAAATTTTCCCATGAAAACAGCGAAATACTTGTCGAGATAAAATCAGACAAAAAAGACCTGAAAGTTTCTGTAAGAGACTTTGGAATTGGAATTGACCCCAAATTTCATGAAAAGATTTTCTATAAATTCCATCAGGTAGACAATTCATACTCCAGAAAACAGGGTAGTACCGGATTGGGGCTTACTATAACAAAAGAACTGGTTGAAATGCACAAAGGCACTATCCGTGTAGAAAGTGAAGCAGATAAAGGTGCAGCTTTCATATTTACAATCCCGTTAAAAGATTTGTCAGAATAGTAATTAGAGATTTATAAATAAATTATGAACAATAATAAAGGCACAATTTTAATAGCAGAAGATAATCTGAGCAATATGAAACTCTTAAAAGATATTCTTGATTTTCAGGGATATACAATCATTGAAGCTTATGATGGCAAGGCAGCTCTTGATTTGACAAGGCGGAATAAAGACAGTATAGATTTAATACTTATGGATCTGCAATTGCCTGAAATGGATGGTATTGAAGTTATAAAACTTGTTAAGTCAGATGACAGTACTAAAAAGTTGCCTATATTTGTTATTTCAGCTCATGCAATGGAAATTGACATGAAGAGGGCATTAAAAGCCGGGTGTAATAACTACATAACAAAACCGATCAATGTTGAAAGTTTTATTGAAAAAATAAACGCATTTTTTAGACATATAGAAGCTGATTAATTATTTTTTAAAACGGATATGGAATGATGAAGAATTGTGAATGATTCTCTTTCTTGATTATTAATCATTTTTTTGGCCAATCGTATATAATTCACTATTTAAATTTAGCAATTTTACTATTCCATTATATTTATTTAAATTGTGGAAATTACAAAGAGAATTATTTAATGATTACTAATCTAAATGTTTTAAATCGATTACCGAATAAAGCAGTTAATTCAAGCAGATTGCAAAGAAAAGATAAGGTATCTTTTAGTGGACTACGCATTAATATACCGCATCTTAAAACAGCAAATAATAATGAAGCAGATCTTGTAAAAATTGTAGATTATATTATGCAGCTTATGAATATACATTTACCCGGCAGCATTATTGGGGAGTATGCTGATATAAACTTCATGAGTGAAATAGCAGCAACACTTTATGATAAGAATGTAGTTTATAAATTTGATCAAGCTCTTATAAAAGCAATAAACGCTGAAACTGATAATCCTAATACTTATGTAGCTATATTTGACAGTCAGAAAGATCTGGATTATTTTGCAAAAACAGGTCAAATACCTAAATCTCAGTGGCCGTCAGTAGAATCAAATAATACTAATAAACAGCTTCATTAATTAAAAAACCAAAATATCATCAGATTATGGTAAAAGTATAGAAATTTTTAGACTGATTATGTTTATACATAGTTTTGATAATTTTAATCAGTTTTCCAATAAAATAACGCATATTATGAAAGCTGTTTTTCTTTAAATCACAAGTTAAACAACTTTTTGTTCGATTACTGTTATAAAAGATAGTAAATAAGCGAATAAAAGATAAATAACATTATGTCTAATATGATATCTTAAATTTTCGAGGACTTTAACGTGAAGATAGCCATAGGAAATTTAGGAGGATTAACTTACGCTTTAAAAGCCTCTTTGGAAGATTTAGGCTTTGATGTTATTTTACCTCCGTCAAATAACAGACTGATGATAGGCCTTTGTCAGGGTAATCTGGCTTCAGACTTATGTTATCCTCTGAAAGTTGCATTAGGTAATTTTATTTCGGTTAAAGACTACAATCCTGATGCTTTAATATTTTATTCAGGCTGTGATTTATGCAATCTTCCTTCTGCTAACCATTTATACAAAGAAATATTAAATGATCAGGGGTGGTATCCCGATATATATTTTTGTGCGATCGATTCAAAACAAAATTTTATTCATTCTTATTTTAAGTTGATAAGAAAACTATCAAAAGCACCCTTGCACAAATTATTTCTGAGTATGTATCTTTGCGGTATAAAATATGAGATTTTTCATTTTATTGATCAAGTTTTTTATATTATCAGACCGACCTTTGATGATAAGGCAGAATGTGAAAACTTATATCAATATTATCTAAATAAAATTATACAAGCGCAAAGCATTTTTGAGATTGAAAAATTAAATATTGAACTCTGGGAACTATACAAGAATTACGTCTCAACTTCAACATCTCAATTTCCTACGATTGGTCTGATTGGAGATAGCTATTCTTTAATGGAACCTTTTTCACATAATTATGTAGATAAATATCTTGGTAATTTAAACATAAGTGTTGATAAATGGTCATATAATTATCTAATGCCTCAACAATTAGAGGAAAATAGTAATATATCTGATAAATTAAATTGTATATTCAGACATGAGATCGGAGTACGTGCTCCAATTGAAATTAAAAAGATATTTAAATATATACAAAATGATTATGATGGATTAATTTTTATTTCTCCTTTTAACTGTAATCCTTGTGATATGTTAAGAAACCTTTTAATAAAAGTAAAACTGGAGTTTAAGATCCCTGTTCTTGATCTTTTAATTAAAGAACATAGCAGTAATGTAGGAGAGAATACAAGAATTGAGGCATTCGTTGATGCATTAAACAGAAAAAAACGTTCAAAAAATTATAATAATGTTTATCCGATTACTTTTAAAAAATTTTCTCTAATAAAATTTATCCATGATCCAATATATTAGAAAAATTGTACATAAAAACAAAAAATCCCTTAGAACATTCTCTAAAGGATAAATAATTGGAGTTTTACGTACAAGTTACGCATCCATATTCTGGAAAGTTTGTAGGTTGGGTCGGTTTCGACCCAACAAAATAAACATTTACAATTGATATTTTTAATACCCTATTAATATTGGAGATTAAGATATAGGCTCAATAGTCATTTTATAACCGATTGCTCTTAATATAACTACTAAATCATCAAAATAAAGGTCTGTTTCACTTTCTAATATATCCTGCAACTGTTCTTTACTCATTCCTGTCTTTTTGAGAACTACTGAAAACTTCCCATCTGCATTAATAAGTTTTTTTAAAGAAGCTAAAAATGGATCTATATCATCATTTTCAGTAATTAAATTTAACGTTTTATTTAAATCTTTAATCATAAAAATACCCTCTTTAAAGTAATCACAATTAATTTTAATACTTAATTTCTAAAAATAAAAAACCCGACTGTAAAGTCGGATTTTTTATGGTGGGCGTTGAGAGACTCGAACTCCCGACATCTTCGGTGTAAACGAAGCGCTCTACCAACTGAGCTAAACGCCCTCATTATATGCGTTCATATTGAACTAACTCTTAGTACAAGTAAATTACCACGCATGAATTAGTTCGTCAAGCGATATATATTTTTTTCGGTGACAACAATATTTACAGGTATATCCCAGTGGTCAAAGGGCAGAGAATCGACAAATAATTCTTCAGGTACAGGTACGATTTTAAGGCAATTTTTGTTTAATCCCGGAATGAACCTGTCATAGAATCCAGCTCCGTACCCAAGCCTGTGTCCATTTTTATCGGCCATAAGGGCTGGAATGATAATCAGATCAAAATGTTTAATATCTGCTTCATCAAGATCGCAGCATGGTTCAAATACACCCCATTTATTTTTTACCAGAGAATTTCCATATTTATAGCCATGAATAACAAGACTTTTGTGGGTCATTTCCACTCTTGGCAAATACCAGTTTTTATATTCGTCTTTATAAAGCTCTTTTAAATCAACTTCACTATTAAACGGATAAAAGCTTAATATATGTTTTGCTTCAGTGTAAAAATCCTGCTTTTTAATATTTTGTAATATTTTAGAGCTGATATCAGCCATATCAAGATTGTTTCTAAGATTTTTTGCACAATCTCTCAGAGTCTTTTTTGACTGTATGTTAAAACTTAAATTCATACTGTGATTTACCTTTTGTAACAGAAACAAAAAAACATTTTCGATTTTCAGAAAAGTATTTTATACTATTAATATATACCACTTTAAAAATAAAATTAGGTTTAAAAATTAAAAGTGGTATGCGGAGCAGGGAGTGAAGAAAATCTTGTGCGGTGACGCGCAGGCGGCGGCGCAAAGAGATTTTCATAACTCGTTCTAGTATAATTGAATTTAATTTGCAAGGAAAGATCATGGATAGAAAAAAATTCTGTCAGAAACTAAAAAGAGCTAGAATTGAGGCTGGGTTAAAGCAGGAAGATGTAGCAAGACACTTGAATCTTCCTATTTCAGCAATATCTGTTATGGAGGCAGGCACAAGAAAGGTAGATGTTTTTGAGCTTATAAAGCTGGCTGATTTTTATAACAAACCGGTTGAATGGTTTTTCCATGAACATAATAATACCCTAAGAAGGCGCTGGTATGATCTTGATCCAACTTTATCCGAATCTATTGAACTTTTGAGACAGGCTCCTACAAAAATGCAAAGAAGTGCGGCGTATGGAATTATCGGATTTTTAAAACAGGGTGAATCCGACAAGCAGCAATAATATTATTAAACTTATTCATACAAGTTATTAACTTTTTTACTAACAAATGTAAACATTACTTAATTTAAACAATAAAATGAGGCAATATTTTGCGTCATTTTTACTTATACAATTTGAGAAAAGAAGAGAAAATCAAGAGAGCTTATCCTAAATGCAAGTAAGGCCTTCAATAAAAAATTGTTTTGAGCAGTTTATGCTTAATGAAAAAAAAATCGCACGTGTTGTAAAGTTTAACGAGAATTTTACCACGTGGCATCAGCGTTTAGTGCTTGGAATTGCCTCTATAAGTTCACAACCTTTCTTTGATTATTATAATAAAAATGTTGACCAGGAAACCAGAAACTATTCTGCAGTAAGAACAGTTGCGAAAATAATTGTAGGAACAACAGAAGGTTGTTTGGTAAGGTTTTTGGCAATTAAATACGGTAAAAAAATTGCTTTTAACTGGCTAAGTAAAGGAAACTCTAAAGAAAACTCTGCTGTTGTAAAAGAGCTTAATACGTTTTTTGATACAAGAAAAGGATATTTCAAAGGTAAAGCCGATTTGCAAGATGAAAACCATAATGTATATAAAAGTTCTGCAACGAGGTTTGGGAGATATTCCGATAAATTAAATGACTGGATTAAAGCAGTTAGAGAGCATGTAGAAAAAGGTGGTAACTTTGATAATTTTAACTTTGAAACTGAAGAAATAAAGGATTTGAGTAGATTCCTGAAAGAATCAGGAAATGTACTTTCTGTAGCATCAGCTTTTATTGCAGGGTTGATAATTGATATACCGATGACAAACAAGGTATTAAACTGGGGTATGGATTCATTATTTCCAGAACACAGGCATAAGAAAGATGGAGAAAATAAATAATGAAAACTCCAAATTTGCTTGTAAAATTCTCAAATATGATCAAAACAGAAGTTATTAAAGCTGCATTTGAAGCAATGAATAATAAATCAGAATTTATTAAGAAAGCTGGCATTATAGGCATTCTTACCACTGCAGTATGCCAGACGACAGCAGTTTTAATAAACAAAGATGTTCCAAAAAAAGAAAAAAAATTCATGCTCGCACAGGAATTGGCTGATGGAGCAATAAATCTAACAATATTCTGGACACTGACTGCATTATGTATAAGAAATGGTCGAAGACTGGCAACTAACTGGACTGAAAACAAAGCTAAAATATTTGACCAAGTTTCAGATGAATTAAAGAAGGAAACAAAGGGTTTTAATAAATACCATATACATAAAGTTCATCAGGATTATATTGACGGATTGGGTACTATTATTGGCATGATAGGATCGGTGACTGCAAATAATTTTATCTCTCCTCCTTTAAGAAACTATGCTGCGTCTCTTTACCAGAAAGAACATATTAGACAGGTATCCTATCAGCAGTCTGTTTCTAATAATTCGATTTTTGACAAACCTGCACAAAATAACGTATTAACTCAGCAAAAACCTTTAACTCAATACAATAATATGTCAAAGTTTTTAAACCAGTCAAAAAGTCCGGGAATTAACCCTTTAAGACTATTTTAAAATATAAATTATCTTTGTAATGATAAAATTAATCTGTTTTTACTATTACAAAAAAATTAATGATGATATAATTTATACAAATATTTAGCTGTTAAATCTGGGTATAAACATGAAAATTGCAATATCGGCAAAAGTTTTAATAATTACAACATGTTTGTTTCTTTTATCTTTAAATAAAGGAGCTTTTGCTGATGACAGTAAAAGGCTTCAGCTTTTTAAGCTTAGAGTTTCAAACGAGCTAACTGATGGCATGGTTGAACCCGGAACTTTCTTAAAAACATGGAAATATGTCAAAGGCAAGCCCACTCAGAGTGCTATTTTAGGTGGTATGTGGAGTGTTCATACCAGCAATCATAAAGATGAAATGTGTGGGGAAAATAACCTTTTAGGTATTGACTATAATGGTTACACGATAGGAACATTTAAAAACAGTTATAGAAACCAGACTGTTTTTATCGGACTTGGCAGAACTGTATATACATTGCATGTAGCTAAAGGATTAAATGTTGACTTTAAATATAGAATAGGTGCAATCCACGGGTATAAAGATAAATATCCTAATATAGTCGGAGTTTCACCTCTTGCTTATCCTCTTCTCGGAGTCAATTATAAAAAAATTGGTACAGATATTACTATAATACCAAGTGATAGACCGATATTTGCAAGCAGTTTAAGATACAATCTTTAATTTTAGAATCAAAATAACTAGTGCTCAGTTAAGAAAGTTTTTGGCAGATTGTCATTCTTGAGCTTTAGCTAAGAATCTGTGTGGCAAAAAAGTTCGAATTCAGAATTAGGAACAAAGAAAAAATTTAGGCATTTTATGGATATTGTTTCGTGTCATCCTGAACTTGTTTCAGGATCTCTGAATCAATAGATGCTGAAATAAATTCAGCATGACACAATAAAAATTTTTTCATACTTGCATAGTAATAGAATTATTATCAGGTTTATAATTGCTTATATTCCATGCAGATCCTTCTGTCGTTTCACTCCTTAGAAAAAAATTTTCCTGGTTACTTAATAAATTTTTCTATTTTTTAAATTATGAGTTAATTATTCTCATTAAATCAAATAAAGATTGTTGAGCTTCTTTATAATCAGGTTTTATCTCAAGAGCTTTTTTAAGATTTCCCATAGCAATATCATATTTTTGCATTTTTACACAGATAACTCCAAGTTTATAATATGCTACATGATCTTGCGGATTTTCCTTAATTTGCTTTCTGTATTTACTAATTTCATCAATCATGTTTTGGTCTATAGATGTATTATCATAGCTGGTATTAGCTTTATTAATCAATGTCATTACTTTAGTTAATAAAACTTTGGTTTTTGGGTCCTCAGGTTTAAGTTCCAGAACTTTTTTCAATGCTTTAAGTGCATTAATATAGTCTTTTTTTTCGACGTAAATAAGTGCCAGCATAAAGTAATCTTTAGATTCGTCTTCGTACGTATTTATAACTTTAACTACGTCATACAAAGTATCTTGTACTTCTTTATGGGAAGGATCAATAGATAATGTTTTTCTCAGGCTATCTAGAGAAGAATAAAATTCTTTTTGTTTTATATATACTTTTCCCAAATCTAAATTAGCTTCAACATCCTTTGGATTTTCAGAAACAGCTTTTTTAAGTTTATCGACTGCTAAATCATATTGACCATCTTCAATGAATTTTTTATATACTTCTTTCTCTTTTTCTTTAACAGCTGCATATTTTTCTGTTGCATTATCGAGTAAACTTTTTATTCTTGGATCTTTCGGCTTTATAGACAATGCCTTTTTAAGACACTCTATTGCTTTAAAATAATTGTTATTTGAAAAATATGTTAGTCCTTTATCAACCATGACGTCAGCTTCATTTAATAATTTGGTAGTTTTGTCAATAAGCTGCAAAGCTCTTGGATGATCATTTTTTAGAATTAATATCTTTTTAAATTCTTCAATGGCAAGTTCCAGTTCTTTATTGCCTAATAATTTAAAAGCTTTTTGTAAATAATTTTCTATTTCAAGTTCTATACTAGAGAGATCTTTAACTTTATTAATTTCAATTAAAGCAGTTTTAGCCCCTTTATGGTCGGGCTTTAATGCCATAACTTTGTTAAAACTTTCTAAGGCCAAATCTTGTTCATTTTGTTTTAAGTATGTGTTTCCCAGGTTGAAGTGAGCTTCAATATCATCATTATTAATTGAAATTACATTAAGGAAATTTTCTTTTGCTAAATCATATTGTTTATCTATATAGTAAACGTAAGCCAGATTATATAGTACAGAAGGGTTGTTAGGGTTAAACACAAGGGATTTTTTAAAATGTGAAATTGAATCAGCATAATTTTTTGCTAAAAAGAAAGCAATACCAAGGTTATAATAACTGTCAGGATCATCAGGCTTGAGTTCTAAAACATTATTATAAGCTTGAATAGCTTTACTGTATGTACCTTTTTTTAAATAAGCAAGGCCTAAGTTATGAAAGACATCAGCATCTTTTGGATTTATGGATATTGCTTTTTTAAAACTATTTATAGCTGAAACATATTCCTGCTTTTTTACGTAAGCAAGACCAAGATTGTAGTGAAATTGAGCGTTTGATCCATTTTTTTCAATAGCTTTTGCAAAACATTCTATGGCAGGATCATACTGACCTTGTTCATAGTAAAGAATTCCCTTATTATAATAAGCTTCTGAAGACTTGCTGGCTGACATAATCACTCACTCTTATTTATTATTTTTATTTAAGTTATAAAATAAAAATTATATTATAAACATATCACATGTTCCCAATTTATCATAGTTTGTGAAATAAATAGTTTTTTAAAAAGTAAATCTTAAATTTATATATTAATCTATACAAAGAAGAGGCTCAAATGAGCCTCTTCATGATTATTCCTGATTTTTAAGCAAAAGTGCTGAAAGATTGTTTAATATCTTTCTTCTGCTGCTTTTTCAGGGATTGCTCGATAAGTTCAGCACATTTGGCCATAAACTGATTTTGAAGAGAACCAAACATTATCTGTTTTTCTCTTCTTGTAGTTTCAAGCGGTGTGCACTGCAGTGGATTAGCGAGCATGTTTGTGAGGTTCTGATTTGCCTGTTGAACTTTGTACTGACTGTTGATTCTTGTCAGTGCATTTAGATTCATAAAGGCTTGATTTGTTACGAATGACATTTTAAAACCTCCTAATTGTTCCTGTTATTATAGAACAAATTTTAGAAAAGATAAATATATCCATTAGGATTAAAAATAGATCTAATTTATTATTGTCGAATATATTTAGATACTTAAAAAATTGTAATAAAACTTAAAAAATGTTTTTATATGATTAAGTTTTTATTATTCCCAATAACAAGCTCTGGCTTTTTCTGTTTCCCATACACAAACTTTTGATATTTGAGCAATTTCTTTTTTTAATTCTTTATATATGAATTTTGCAATCATTTCGCTGCTGGGACTCTGGATTTCAAAATCTTTAAGCTGGTTGAGGTCTTTATGATCTAATTTGTCCAAAATTTTATTTAATGCTTTTTTTAATACTTTGAAATCAATAAAAATATTTGATTTATCCAGTTCACTCCCCTGTGCAAAAACTTCAACTTTCCAGTTGTGGCCATGTTGATTTTCACATTCACCTTCATAATTTAAAAGGTGATGTGCTGCAGAAAAATGACTTTCAATTTTTATTTCAAACATGTTTTCTCTTTCTCTCGGTGAATTATAGGTCGATCTAATACATTATATATTAAAAGTTTTAACTAATTAAAACAAAAAGAAAAGCATCAAGCTTTTCTTAGAAAATTAAAAATCGGAGAGGGTGGGATTCGAACCCACGGTGCAGCTTTTGACCACACAACTTCTTAGCAGGAAGCCGCCTTCAACCGACTCGGCCACCTCTCCATATCTGAATGCATTTAAGTCTAACACAACTTTTAGCTATTATTCAAGTAGGGTTTTTAAAAAGTATTCTAAAAATAGAAAATAAGAGTCTTTCCTTGTTCTAATGTTTTGATAAAATAACTAAAACATAAATTAAAATTTATCTGCAAAAATTATAGGAGGAACTATGGAAAAAACTACTGTATTTGGAGTTTTACTCGGTAAAAGAATAAATACTGCGCCAAAATTTCAGGAAATAATTACAAAACATGGTTGTATAATTAATACAAGAATAGGTCTTCATCACGCTACAAGAAATACCTGTCCTATGGGTGGTGTAATATTACTTGATCTAATCGGTGAAGATCCTGAAATTCAAGCACTCGAAGATGATCTTAAAACTTTGCCCGACATTCAGATTCAAAAGATGGCTTTTATACACGATTAAATCTTAGAACCTGTTTTGCTAAATTTTAAAAAACCTTGTTATTGTTACAATAAAGGCTCGTATCCCGAGACGTCGCTCAGGATAAACCCCGTGGGAGTGCTGCCAAAGCTTGCAATTAAGAAAAAAAATGATCTGATATTTTTTCAATTACTTTATCAGGAGTTATGTTTTTCAAACAGGCAATATCTCTTGGACATTTTTTACTCAATTCACAAGGGACACAAGACAGGTCTGAATACAATGGAGTATGAATATTTCCCCATGCCTGCCATTTTGCAGGATTCATAGGACCATAAATTCCAACAACAGGAATATTTAATGATGCTGCAATATGAAGAGTTCCTGAATCTGATCCCACAGCAAAATTCATTTTATTAATGAGCGCTGTACTCTCAGATAAAGACAACTTTCCGCATAGATTAACAGGCTTTATGACTAAGTCTTCTTCAATAAGGCTGTGTATTTGATCATAAACTCTTGCATCATTTGCTGTTCCGGTATAAAAAACCTGAACATTCTTCTCATTTGAAAGATATTTAACTAATTTTGCAAAATATTCGAGAGGCCATTGTTTAAATATATTTCCGCTGGTGGCATGAATCAGGACTTTTTTGCCGTTTGTTATATTTAATTCTTTAAAAAGTCCGTTGATTTTATTCTCAGAAGCTTCATTAACCCAGTTTTCAAGATAATTATCAGAAACAGAAATATTATCAGCTCTTAAAATATCTAAAAAACACTCCACTTCATGCCTGTTTTTTACGTAAGGAACTCTTTTAGTTAAAAAAATGCCCCTATGCTCAGTATCAAATCCGATTCTTTCTTTAATTCCTGCAAGGAAAGCAAGAGCCGCACTGGAAAAAGATCTTTTTAGCACATAAGCTTTATCATATTTTTGATTTTTCAGAAGACTAACATAACTAAAGAAACTTCTTTTCTCCTGCTTTGTATTTTCATACTTAAATTTTCTTGTAGTATCAAAAACTATAAGATTATCGATATAGGGACAATCTGTTAATACTTCACCTGAAACAGGACCAACCAGCATATCAATCTGAGCATCAGGATATGCTTTTCTGAGATTTCTCAAAAAAGGTACTGTCAGTATAGTATCACCTATAAATCTATATCTTATTACTAAAATTTTCATCTAAAATTTTCTCAAGCTCGATATCCAAACTTACTTTCTGGGCATATACAGGGATTCTAAGATTAATTTCATCAATAAAAGCTAAAAGTTTTACCGCATCTTTTTCTGTTGTGATTATACAGTCTGCATTAAGTGAAGAAGCCTCTTTAATCATATTTACAAGATCTTCCTTTGTATAAAGGTGATGATCTGAAAATAATCTGTTATACACAAGATTATAATCATTTTGTTTAAGACTGTTAAAGAAAAATTCCGGCTGCGCAATGCCTGCAAATGTGTAAACGTTTTTAAAAGAGAGATCTATCTCTTCTGATGACTTAATGTTAAATATTCCGCCATTTTTAAATTTGCAAATTGAAGAAGGCTTATTAAATTTTGTCTTTATATTCTCCATGAAAGATGTATTATCTGTTGCAGGCTTTTCATCAAAACCGTTTTTATCAACAAAAATAATTTTATCAGCTCTGTTAATTTGGGATAAAGATTCCCTTAAGGGTCCCGCTGGAAGTATTTTACCGTTACCGAATTTTTTATTGGCATCAATAACCAGAATATTCAGGTCTCTTTCCAGTTTTATATGTTGAAATCCATCATCAAGAATTAAAACTTCTGCATCGAAATTTTCTATAGCATAGTTTCCTGTCTTAACCCTGTCCTGCCCTGTCATAACTATAATATTATCAAGATTAGAAGCCATCCAGTAAGGTTCATCCCCTGCAAGATGTGCGGTTGAGTAAATATTTTTACCATCGCTGATTATGTTAACATCTTTGGTTGAAAGCTGCCCTCCATAACCACGGCTTAAAACAGCTACATTTTTATTATATTTATTTTTAATATATTTTGCTATTTCGGCAGTAAGAGGAGTTTTTCCGGTACCTCCTGTTGTTAAATTGCCTATAGAAATCACATATGCCGGTAATTTTGTTTTTTTTAAACAATTAATTCTGTATAAATAATTTCTTAGAGAACTTCCTATGCAATAAGGCACTGAAAAAACACTCAAAAAGTTTTCAAAAATTGCATCCAGCAAACTTTTATGATCTGAATAATGAATTTTAGTAAAATACTGCTTCATAACTAAAACATTAGCCTGAGTAGAAGGAATCTTTTATTTAATTTTTCAGAGAATTTTTTGAGATTTTTTGAAGCTTCGGCTGAATCCTTTAAAATTGCCTTTATTTCCTGTTCGTCGCTTTTAGTAAGACCATTTACAGTATCAAGCGCTTTTGAAAGTTTTTCAAGCGAACCACTCAGATTTGTTACTGTACCGTCAAGCTTTCCTCTAAATTCGGGGTCTTTGGTAACATTACTCATATAAGATGTTATTTCTGATAAATCCTTGGTAGAACTGTTGGCAAGATTTATCGTTTCTTTTAACTTTGGATCAGATAATATTTCTGAAATTTGTTTTGTGGATTTCTGCATTGAAGCTGCTGTTGCAAGAAAATCTTTTTTAACTTCAGGATCTCCAATAATATCGTTTAAATTATCTGAAAGTTTAATCATCCTGTTTGAAAGATCAGATGCAACTGTTACAACTGATTTAAGTTCTGATTCGGATGTACCCATAAGTGATGAAGCTTCTCTTAAAGTTATGGTCGCCTGCGCTGTAAGTTCTCTGGTATTTTTAAGAGTTTGTTTTAAATTTCTTATCGATTCTTCAGAAAGAAGTGCATTAATCTTATCGTTTGTTTCCTTCAATGATGCCGCTGTTTCAAGTTGAAGATCAAACAGCTTCTTAAGTCTCATAGGCTCTATAATAGTATATTTACTGTCAGATTCATAAACCTGAACAATGGTATTATCTGGAGGGGTTAATCTTAACTTATAACCTTTATTAAAACTTTTAATTGCAGGCATTGAATCTTCTGGTATCAGAATTCCCGGCGTTGTATTAACATATTCAACTTTATATACCCATTGAGTAGGTACTTTGATTTTTTGTTGATCAGGAAGAGTTCTTTTATCAACAATTTCGGTGTTTTTGACTTTACCTATTGTTATATATTTACCGTCAGCAAGAAGTTCCACCGGTGAATTTTCAACAATGCAAGGTTTAAAATATGATGTTATTGGCAAATAAGCAACTTGCAATTGAGGAGGAGTTATTTCAAGAAATTTTTCTCCAATAATTCCTGATTGCTGGATAGAAATTATTGAAGCAATTGGAATTGAAATACCTGGCTGTGTTATAACAAATTTTACCTTAACATAGCTGGCATCTTTATCTATATAAGGAATAACTTCTTCTATCTGGCCTATTCTAATACCCATCATTTGAACAGCAGATCCTGGCCTCATTCCATCAACATCCTGAAATTTAACTTCTATTCGCTGTCCCGCAGAAATTGCACGCCCTTTGAGCCACATTAATCCAAATATAAGGACTATTACAGACAATAATGTTAGTATTCCAACTTTTACCGCAGGTGTTAATTTCATAACCGGTAATTTCCCTATCAAAAATATGTTTATTAACTTAAGTATACTAGAAATTTAATTTGTTGTTGAGTTTGTAAATTATATTGATTTATCCTGCTGCAGTAATCATAGGGCCCTCTCTCTGCGCCATAACAAACTGACGAGCATAAGGATCGTTAGATATCAGCATTTCAACAGGAGTCCCATGCCAGACTATTTCGCCATTATAAAGCATTATTACTCTATCTGAAGTTCTTTTAATTGTTGACATTTGATGCGTAACAATTATAGAAGCCGCTTTAAGATCATTTTTCAGCTGAACAATGTAATCTTCAATAACTGTGGACGAAACTGGGTCGAGTCCTGCAGTCGGTTCATCATATAAAATTATTCTTGGATTTGTAACAATTGCCCTGGCAAAACTAACTCTCTTTTGCATTCCGCCTGAAAGTTCACTTGGAAATTTTTCTTCAATATTATCAAGGCCAACCATTGTAAGTTTTTCTCTTACAATTTCCCTCATTTGTTCTTCAGTATATTTTTTTTTGAATTCTTTTCTTTCTTTTAGTGCAAAAGCAATATTTTCATATATATTTAGAGAATCAAACAGCGCTGAATATTGAAATACCATACCAATATTAACATCACCAAGAATAATTTCACCGGAATCAGGCTCAATTAGTCCGCTAATTAGTTTTAATACAGTACTTTTCCCTGATCCGCTGAATCCGACGACAGCAATTCCTTCTCCTGCTTCAACATCAAAACTTATATTGTTTAAGACAGGTTTTTCATCAAATGATTTGTATATATTTTTTAATTGAACCAGCATATTTTATACCTAATTGAAAAATATCATTGAAATTATATAATCAGCAAAAACAACAGCCACAAATGACCATACTACTGCTTTTGTCGTTGAAGCACCAACATCTTTTGCTCCACCTTCAGTTTTATATCCGATTGATGAACTTATTAGTGCTATTATACCACCAAAAATACCTGCTTTTAGAATACTGACAAAAATATCTTTCTGCGCAAGTCCACGCCAGACAGAGTCAATATAATTAAGTGCGCTCACCCCTGCAACAAGGTTGCTTGCAATAAAACCTCCGATAATTCCAACTGTATTTGCAAGTATTATTACAAAAGGCATAATGAGAAAACCGGCAAGTATTCTTGGAACAATTAAATAGCATACAGGATTTACTCCAAGTACTTTTATTGCATCTACCTGCTCTGTAACTTTCATTGTGCCTATTTCTGCTGCCATTGAAGATCCTACCATTGATATAACAGCAAAACTGCCCATTATAGGCCCTATTTCTCTTATTATGATTAATGTGAGAAGTGCTCCAACATAATTGCCTGCTCCCTGCTTAACCATTTCGTAAGCAAGCTGAAGAGCAATAATCATACCTGATACTCCAACCATTAAGAGAGTAATTGGCAGGGAATCCACTCCAAATCTTGATGATTGTTCAATAGTTGCTTTGACATTGATATTACCAGTAAATATAAACTTTATTGCATGAATAAAATTAATTCCTATTTCACCAACGGTCTCAAACCAGTCAGAAGTTTGTTTAAGCGTATAATTCAGGAATTTATAAGTCAATGTCTCCTCGAATGCTATCAAAGAAGTTTTATTGAACAATCGTCTATAGTTTTTTGTAAATATTTGTTTAAAATCTTTATTCATTATTTACCTGAAAATTTTGTCTAAAAGAATAAATAAAAAAATCCCAATGCTCACATATCCGTTAGTATTAAAAAAAGCCACATTTATTTTTGAAAGATCGTTTTCACTGATTAAACTATGTTCATATATTAACATACCTGTAGCAAATAGTATGCCTGCCCAATAAAAATAATTAACAGGATATATTATTCCTAAAATTAACAAAGATATGACAGTTACTGTATGAAATAATTTTGATATTAATAAACTTTTTTTAACCCCAAGCCAGGCAGGAATGCTGAATAGCTTATTTTTTCTGTCAAAGTCTATATCCTGAATAGCATAAACAATATCAAAACCGGCGACCCAAAAAGTTACTGCAACTCCCCATAGAATAACAGGGGAGTCTATTCTGCCGCTTACTGCAAGCCAACCTCCTGATGCAGCAGCACCAAGTGCTGCTCCCAAAACCAAATGAGACAAATTTGTAAATCTTTTTGTGTATGAATAAAGCACAAGGATAAATATAGCAACGGGAAATAACTGTCTACAAATTAAAGGCAGCTGCCATACTGCAAAAGTCATGATTAAAAATGAAGATATTACCAAAATTAAGGCAGATAATTTTGTTATTCTGCCAGAGGGTATTGACCTATTTGCTGTTCTTGGATTTTTTTTATCAATATCAGCGTCAATAAGTCTGTTTAAAGCCATGGCTCCAGTTCTTCCAGATATCATTGCAAGTATGACCCATATAAGAATATTTATATCAGGCCATTTATTTAAAGAAGCCAGCAACATTCCTGATAGAGCAAACGGTAGGGCAAAGATTGTATGTTCAAACTTTATCAGTTCAAAATATTCATTAATCCCAGCTTTAATTTTTCTGATCATAAATTTGGTTTTCACTCCCTGATGGGACTGTTGACGAAATCAAAAAACTTCTTTTTTTGTTTAGTCTTACGTCCCCAGCGTCCAGTGTCAAAGTGACAAAAACTGGGATGAGTTACTTAATGCCTACGCTCCTGCTGTCCGCAGCAGCTTCAGCATTATTTCACACCCGCTATAACAGACCGTTTTCGTCACTTTTCACATCCGTTAAGGTCGTGGTGACAAATATAATATAAGAGCTATTTAATCATTTGTCACCACTTCCTGACAAAAGTATTGCAAAAAAATAGGTGTTTATTCAAGATTTGTTTTGAATTTAACTTTAAAAAGTCAGAATTTTTTAATTCTAGTTACTTTGGATTAACCACTTTCTGGCTTAAATAATTTTAATACGCTGTTATGATGGAACATACTAAAAAATCACCAATAACAAGAGGATGGTTATATGCAGGAATTTCAGCCGTTAATCGATGAGCATAAAAACTTGTATGAGATTATAAACAAGTTTAAAACCACTTTAGAATCCACAGATAAATTTAAAGTTCTGGATGAATTAAGAAATTTTAAAAATGAATTAGATAAAGTATTGGATAAACATTTCGAAACAGAGGAAAAGATTTTACTCCAAAAACTTGAAGGAAAAATAACAAATGAGCCTGATTTGATCAAAAATGTTTTAAACGAACATAAAGATATTTATAAAAAGAAATTATTACTCGATGAATTATATGATAAATATGAAGCAAAACACTCTGATATTGCATATGAGGCACTTTCCCAACTTGCAGGCAATTTGGCTGACACGCTTTATAATCATATTTACGTAGAAGATATTACAATATTTGCATTTGCAGGAGTTGTTCTTACTAATGAAGAGAAGCTAATTGTAGCTAAAGAACTTGCAAAAACTAACAGAAAACATGATATCTAGTGTCAAAACGACGAAAACTAGAATGAGTTACTTAATGCTTCCAGCTCCTGCGCCATCCCCCGCCATCGGCGGGGCGGGCAGCAGCTTCAGCATTATTTCACTCCCGCTTCCACGCCACCGTTTTCAATGAACGAGCTTATTAAAGAAAAATTCATCATTTTCCTTTTAATAAGCTCCCGCTAACGCAGCCGTTTTTCACCTTTAATAGAGTCGTGGTGACGAATAGAAAATAAGAGCTATTTAAGAATGAGTTTGCTAAAGCCTGTACGCCTGCTCACCGCAGCCGTTTCGGCTTTGCCAGCACTTCCGCTTCGCACGAGCCTTTATTGCAGTAAAGACACGATTTTTTAAATTTTAGCAAAACAGGCTTTAACTATTCGTCACCACTCTAATTATTCACCTTCAATTTTAAGTTTCTTTGTCTTTTCTATTTCTTCATGTGATTTTGGGACTGTAACCGTTAAAATACCATTCTTAAATTCAGCTTTTGCCTTATCAGTTTCAATTTCAGCAGGCAAAGGTATTGTTCTCATGAATTTTCCATACCTGAATTCACTTCTATGAACATTTTTAGCTTCTTCTTCTTTCTTTTCTTCTGTTTCAGCATTCACAGTTATATAATTTTCACTAACTTCAACATCAATATTATCTTTATTTACACCGGGAAGCTCTGCTTTCAACTCGAAATTACCGTCTATTTCATTAAGTTCAATAGCAGGTTTCCAGTTAGCCATTTTTGTACCAAAGCTTGATTCTAGAAGTCCAAGATCACCAAATGCATTTTCTATCATTTGATTCATTTCTTCCTGAAAATCCTGTATGGAATATTCCGGTTTTCTTTTTTTAATAAGATTCATAGTACCCCCCTTTTTCCAGCCTGAAATAATATTTGTAGTAGTTATTTTCTATTATTTTTAGTTCAATTACCACCCACAAATTGCTATATTTTTACGTTTTCAGGTTTTTAATTTTTAAAGGCAAATTTTAAAAAAAATTAAAAAAGGCTGCTTATTGCAGCCTTTTTGGTCTCATTCTATATTAGTTCTTTTATTTAATTTCCTGTTCAAGAGATTTTTTCTGTATTTTGTACATTACAGCATCTACCAGAAGATTAAATGATTTTGTATTTTGTATTTCAGGAGAAAACTCTTTAATAATAGATTCTTTAACAATATTTTCAAGCTTTTCAAGAGAATCTGTACTGGTTTTATTTAGACCAGGACATAAAAAATCTATGTATTTTGAAGTAAGCTTAAAATCTTGCAATTCCGTAAATAAGAACCATTTTAGTTTTGGTCCCAGATCCTTAAACCTGTTTTTTAGCTTTACACTTTTTGACTCTCTCATCTTAATTTACCTTAATCCCTAAAATTACCCTCTAAAAATAACTTCTAAATTTCTCTAATTTTTTATTATTTATCACTTATGTATAAAAACATCAAAACGAAAATAGTTAACACTTGAAGTAAAAATTTTACAAAACTTAATCTGCATGTGGATCATCCACAGTGTCACTTTTTTCAAATGGCAGATTTTTATATTTTATTGCTGTAACAGAAGTTTCTTCATCTACAGGTTGATTATAGTTTTCGGCTAAATATGAAACAATTTCTGTCTTGTCTCTTAGCCGATTTTTGTACATTAAAACAATATTTTCAGGCAAATCTTTGATTTTGCAGAGTTTTAAATCCTCAATTATCACAGCTTTTCTTACAACTTTATGATTAACTCTAATATCAACTATTTCACCATTTACAAAATAGCCGTTATTAAAATAAAGATCCCCTATCCTTAATGCAATTCTAGGATTCTCTGAATCTTCATTTATAATTTCCTCAAAAAATTCATGAGGCCAATTAATAGCTTTTGCCATAAGAATAAACCTTAACCCGGTAGATTAATTTGTATAATATTTAACTTTAACATAAAAAGTACAATTGGGGCTAATTGTTTACAATTTATTGAAGTGTTGAAACCTATAAAATCTTTTCCTCTATTCGCACTATGACAAAGAATTGTAAGTCAACTACAATTAAATTGGCTTATTATTTATAAATATAATCATACAATCTTGTTTTAAAATAATGTATGATTAAAATACAGAGCTGGTATATAGGACATTGATTTTAGAAGGAATAAGATGCGTATATTAATTTCCAATGATGACGGAATAAACGCTAAAGGAATTAAAACATTAGCTGAATGTCTTGCTTTTGAACATGATGTTTTTGTTATTGCGCCAGATAGAGAAAGAAGCGCTGCAGGTCATGCCTTAACACTTCATGACCCCCTGAGAATCGAAGAAGTCGACATGGGAATTGATGTCACCCAGGCCTGGGCAACATCAGGAACCCCGGGTGATTGTGTAAAATTAGGAGTCAGTGCAATTTTAAAAGAACCGCCAGATCTTATTATTTCAGGAATTAATCACGGTCCAAATTTAGGTACTGACGTTCTATATTCGGGTACAGTTAATGCCGCAATGGAAGGAGCTGTTCTCGGTTTTCCAAGTATTGCCATATCACTTGCCAGCAATGGAAATCATCATAATGCTGATTTTATATATGCGGCAAATTTTATTTTACGCTTTATTCCACAAATAAAGGAAATCAGTTTCCCTAAAAAGACTATTTTAAATATTAATATACCTTCTATAGCATCAGATGATATCGGTGGCATTCAGATTACCGAACTTGGAACAAGAATGTTTACTGATGCATACGAAAGACGTACTGACCCTAGAGGCAGAACATACTATTGGCTGGCAGGAGAAATTCTTGAAAGTGCTGAAGAAGAAGGTACAGATATCACTGCTATTAGAAATAATAGAATTTCCATTACTCCAATTACTTTTGAAATTACTCATAAGACCATAATGAAGGAATTAGAACAAGCCTTTTGTGATGGAAACTGTTCTTATAAACTATAAAATAAGCTTTTTAAGCATTTAAAAACCAGGTATAAAGCCTGGTTTTTTATATTTTTTGAATAATTTTCTTTATATCCTGAATCATTGTATCCAGTTTATCCTGAGAGTCAGTTTCAAAATAAATCCTGAACAGTGGTTCAGTGCCGCTTGGTCTTATAAGCATCCAGCTGCCGTCTTCAAAATAAAATTTGACTCCGTCAAGCATATTGATATTATTAACTTTTACTCCTCCAATTACTGCAGGAGGGTTTTCCTTAAATATTTTCATTGCTGAACTTTTTACTTCTTCGCTCAAATGAAGATCTAGCCTATGATTTATATAATGTGCACCTATTTCATCTTTTAAATCTTCCGCAATCTGATAAAGTGGTTTATCTTCGTATGCTACAGCTTCAAGAATGGAAAGATTTGCCAAAATTCCGTCTTTCTCGGGAATATGTCCCCATATACTTAATCCGCCTGACTCTTCTCCTCCAATGATAACTTCATTTTCTCTCATTATCTGGCCTATCCATTTAAAGCCTACGGGTGTTTCTTTTATTTCTATGCCGTACATAGCCGCAATTTTATCTATCATCTGGCTAACTGCAACCGTTTTTACCACAATACCTGATCTTTTTTTATTTTTGATTAAGTGCTTCAGTAATATTGCTATAATTTCATTCGGAGTAATGTATTTACCTTTTTCATCAATTACACCAAACCTGTCAGCATCCCCGTCCGTACTAAAACCAAGCGAAGGATAATTTTTTATTACTAATTCCTTTAATTCTCCAAGAAATTTTTCTTTAGGCTCAGGCATTCCGCCACCGTAAAGAGGATCTCTCCAGCCATGAATCGTAGTTATATCGCAGCCTGCCTCTTTTAAAAGTTCATCAAAATATCCTCTGCCTGTTGAATAGATAGGATCATAAAAAGTTTTAATTTTAGCATTTTTGATCTTTTCAAAATCAATTAAATTTTTAATCCAATTAAAGTATTCGGGTTTTGGATCAAATATTTCTGTTATTCCCTTATCCTGAGAGATTTTAATCAGATTTTCATCTCCGCTTTGGAGTTTTTGAACATTTTCAACAATTATATCAGTTATATCAGTTGTAGCAGGACCGGCATAGTCAGGAATGTATTTAATTCCGCAGTATTCTGGAGGATTATGACTGGCAGTGAACATTAATGCTCCTGCTGTATTTAGATTTCTGGCTGAATACGCTATAACCGGTGTTGGAGCATCCCTGTCTGCTATTTTTACGTTTAACCCACAGTCATTAAGGGTTTTTGCTGCTGTATCTGCAAATTTGTCAGCAAGAAATCTTGTATCATAGCCTATAATAACAGGCCGGCTTGAACCGTAAGCTGTTTTTATATAAGCAGCTACTGCTTTAGTGACAAGTACTACGTTATCAAAAGTAAAATCCTGAGCGATTATAGCTCTCCAACCATCTGTCCCGAATTTTATATTTGTTGCCATTACTATATTCTCTTAATACTGTATATACGATATTCAGAAGGTTCCAGCTTTTCAAAAACAAGCTTGTTGTCTAAAATATTTTTGACACCAATTTTTTCGGCAAACTCAAAAGAACCTTTTTTAAGCATATATTCAAGTTCAACCTTAAAACCTTCAGGAATATATACTTCTTTGTTGTAAACAGGCTCAGCTGTTTTATTTATAAGCTCAAGAGAATCGTCTTCTCTATAGTTTCTGTAAACTTCAGTTGGCGCATTTTCGTTTGCGACAATAAATAATCTTTCATCATCACTGAATTCATTATCTTTTCTTATATACCAGCTTATAAAACCGCTGCCATCGTTTTCCCGGTGCAGTTCTGCAACTCCGTAACGAGTAAGGTTATTATTCTGGGCAAATCTGTTAATTGCATCGAATTTCCTGAAAAACTCACGATTTTTAGCCCTTTTCATTGCTTCTTCAGAACCTATTACCTTTTCAATACCAACTTTTGTGAACGATTCATCTCCATCTATATACATGACAGGTCTTTTGGCATTTTTTCCGCCGGGTAAAAACTTAAATTTGAACCACTTAAAAAGAGCTCCTTCTGTACTGAGCTGGCCTGGATACTGATCTATTGCTCTAAATTCGCCGTCCTGATTATTATAAGTTTTTAAAATTGCTAATGAAAGCATTTCTTCAGAAACAGTCAGATTATACTCTTCCAGATCCTTATTATCATGTATAATCTTGGAAACATTTTTTAAATACTGAGAAACAATGTCACTTCCCCAGAGAAGATCAAAGTTCATATCCTGATGGTATTCCCTGTAGAATCTTTCCCAAAGCATATATTCAGCAAGAGTTGCAAAATGTGAAATTGTTTTTTTAATTTCGTTGTTTGCTTTTCCAAGAACATATCTTGGCGCTCTGTAGCTCATTGGCTGACCTTGATGATTTTCAGAATATTTATCTACAATATGATCAATATGATCAACTCTAAAACCATCAAAATTATAGTCAAACTGTATTTTCTTTAGAAATTTAACGTAAAAATCAATTACTTTTTCATTAAATTCACCATTTTCGAGGTACACAAAATAATAAGGTGTCTGACAATCAAGGTTTGCAAAGTGGGTGACATCGTTACCTTCATAATCATAGTGTTTAAATAATGGATGACCGGCTTCGCTGCTCATTTTATTAAATACAGGAATACCTGACGAATTCCATGCCCCACCCGGTGCAGGCCATAAGCCTGATTTTATTAGTTCACCAATAATCTGATTTTGATTCTCTATTTCTTCTTCCTGAATTTCGTCAATCTCAGATTTTCTCAACATATCGGCTATAATTTTCTTGACTTTTGAATGTAATACGTCCTGATGATGCTTACTTAGCATTTCATTTGAATACCATTTACGCTTTTGGTCAAGCTCCCATTCAAATCTATCTGCTATATGCCTTAAATGATCATGTATAAATTCATGTTTTCCGCAAAAACTCTTTGAAATAAGTCCTTTTATATAATCAACATCTCCATGATGAAATTCATGTTTAAGATTATCAGCAATATGCTCCAAATCACCATCAAGTTTGCTGATCATTTCCTTTACATCAAACCACCTTGCAACCCATGGATTGGAAAGGACTATTTTGGAAAATCTTCCTGTCTGAGGCAGAACATCGTACATTATCGGATGACCCGCAAGTTGTGTCAGCATTAAAAATAACTGTACCTGTTCTTTTACATCAAGTCCAAGAGTTTCTTTTAAAGTTTTATCCTCAAGATTTTCACTAACCCCGCTGCTTAACGGTAAATATGCACACCCAAAATCTCTTGGATGAAAAGGAATTAAATACATTGTAGTAGCAAGAACCCCTTTTGAAATATTTCCGGCTGGCAAAATCAGGAGTTGTTTCAGCCAGTCTATAAATTTACCGGGTTCTTTTGATTTATTTCCATCTCCAAGTCCTGCAAGATTAATTAATTTTATGCTGTGCTGCTCGGTTTTTATCCATTCAGAGTTTGTAAAACCGGCTCTTTTTACCGGGCTGACCTCACCCGCTGTAAATAAAAATTCACTGTCATTATATATATTATTTATTTTTAATTTTTCTTCAATTCCAATGATTGTTTCAGCAGGAGTAAGCTCTTCCTGTGCTTTGACAAACGGGTATGGCAAATAACCATATTTTGAAACCTGTTCTATTATGAAATCTTTTCTTTCTTTATCGACTGTTTCTGTTTTATATAACGATTTTAATTTATTAAATATTGCTGTTAAAGAATCCGAATCAAGTCTGGATTTGACCAAAGTTGAAGCCATAGTATAACCTCTCTGTGTTAAAAAATAATTTATAGGTATATTTTAACATGCTAAAAATTTTGATTCAGAAACAACGTTTAAAAACCTATCCGCTTATCTCTATTAAAATATTGCTGACAAACTTTCACAATCCCTTATTAGGGATATATTTGATGTTTATTATATTATTAGTCTTCTTCTCTTGACTTAACTATTTCCTGCAATTTTAAAAGGATATTTTGCTTTTTAAATTCGCCTTCTTCATTTAAAATTGCATCCAGAGCATTTTTTAAGTCTAGCCTTGAAGCATTTTCAAGATCAATAGTTTTTATATCAATATCCAGTTTTCGGCAAAGAGCTTTATAATAAGAAACCTGCTTTTGAGTAGGCGGTTGCTTTGACATCTTTCTGTTTCTTGCTATTTTCCTTTGCTCTTTCTGATATTCTTTTTGTTTTTCCAGATAAGGCTTTTGTTTTTCCTGATAGTTCAGTTTGCATTGAATTTCCTTTATATATAGAGCCAGATCTTTATAAAAAGTTTCATCATCAAGATAATCCCCTATCCAGGGATGCCTTGAAGAATCTATTTCAAGATAATACTTTTCTTCTTCAACAAGCAGATTTAAAATATCATCCGTACTCTTGCCTGAATGTTTTTTTGTAAATTTTGAAATGTAATGACAGAGCTCTGACTTTTGAGAGCTCGTTAGATAATTAAAAACCTTGCTTTTTATTGATTCCATAACGATTATTATTTAGCAATTCAAGTAAATTATCTTAAATCTTTAGGTTTAAAATCGGAAAAAGACTTATAATCATCTTTTTTGTCTATTTTAGGACTGGTAAGTTTAAATAATTGACGATATATAGGATTTGTCTGATTTTTAGGCGCAAAATTATCTTTATCTGATTTATTCTCAGAATTAAAGGTAAATTTCCCTGTTAATATATTCCCTTTTTCGTTGTCTTTTTCCATATTTTTCCTGTTTTTATGTCTTATTTACATGAAATCAAATTTTAATCCCTTTAACAACATTTTATCAGATGAGAATTTTATTTTTATCCATGTTATTGACTTATTATAATTATATAAAAACAAAACTTCTAAAATTTTTGCTATTTTTTAGAATAAATTTTACAAAATATGAGAAAAATAATTATTTTTCTCATATTTTCCATGATCCATTTACATACAAGCACATCTTGTCATCCAAGCTGTGCTTGTATTTCACCTTTCCAATATCGGTTACGAAAAAATCCTAATTTTTCATAAAAATTGAATTTTTTCGTAACTTCGTACAAATCACAGCAACTTTAATTGTTTATTATCACCGTACTGTTCATAGTCAAAACAGCCGATATCGTTATAAATCTTTGAATTTATATCTACATTTTTGACTCTTGCCTGACCGCATTTGCATTCTTGAAGATATTTACAATCTCCGCAAATTATCCATACTTTACTTTTCATGAAGATAAATTCTCTCCGTCTGGTCTACTATATTTTCCCAGACAAAATGCTCCTTAACGATATTTTGAGAAGCAATTCCCATTAAATTTACTTCTTCTTCGGACATTGAAAGCAATAATTCAAGTTTATTTCTACAATCATCAATATCATTGGTTTTAAATATCAACCCTGATCTATTATCATACGAAACGGTTTCAATATGCGGAGAAATATCGCTTAACACTAAAGGTCTTGAATAAGACATTGCTTCTAAAACTGTTATTGGCAGTCCTTCAAGTTTTGAAGCCGAAACATAAGCAAGGGCATTGGAATAAAGTTCATTTAACTCATCTCCATAAAGGTAAGACGTAAAGATAATTCTGCTATCATCTTTAGCCAGATTTTTCAGCTCTGATACATAATCATCTGTTCCGGCAGAATCACCAACTATAACAAGTTTTTTATCTGTTTTTAGATTTTTAAATGCTCTGATTAAAATATCAGGTGCTTTTTCAGGTACAAGTCTTCCTACAAACAAGAAATAACTGTTTTTCTCAAGACCAAATTTTTCACTACCTTTTATTAAAGGTAAAATTTGAGGAATTTTTATTCCGTTATATATTTTATACATTTGAATATTATATTTATTTTTATAATAATCAACCAGACTCTGGGATACTCCGATTTTAAAATGAGGAAATCTTGCACTTGCCTGTTCTCCCAGTTTTATAGTATGTCTACCTATAAAATTCCACTTGTCTCTCTGCCAGTCAATACCATGGCAGGTAAATATGATTTTCTTTTTAGGGGCTAGCAGTCTTGGAATCCAGCTAAATATAGCAGGCCCCTGTGCATGGTAGTGTATTATATCGGCATCAGAAAAGGTAGCATACAATGTAGCTATTAAAGAATAAATAAAAGTCTCAAATCCTTTTATATTTAGGATAAAAAGACTTTTAATTTTTACTCCGTTATATTCTTTATAACTTGTATAATATTTTCTGGCATAAATAGTCACTTCATGTCCCTTTTGAACAAGACGGGTATAAAGTTCTTCACAGTGTTTTTCAATCCCGCCATATGTGGCAGGTAGCCCCCTAACTCCTATCACTGCTATTTTTACCATAAATTTCTCCTGCAAAAAATAATTATAATTTTCTCATAAAACAATGCTAAATAAAAAGCACCGTTATGCTTTACCTATTTATCATTGTCTTATGTTCTTTTATATTTATTTTTTTCTTTTGAAACCAATTAACCCGCTAACACCCAGAAAACCTAAAATCAAACCGGATGGTTCAGGAGCTGGAACTGGATCAGGAACTTCATATTCAATATAAAGTTGAGGCTTAAAACTATCTGAAATAGTACTATTATTTTGTGATAAAAAAACTGTCTTAGCTATATCTCCATCTGCAGCAATACTTATATCCTGAAGAGCAATTGAAAGAGTTCCAGTACTTATTTCTGCAGAAAGCACCGCTAAACTTACGTTATCAGGAAACAAATTCCATGAATAAAGTGCATTGTTATACGAATCAGTAGCAGTAGAATGAGAAGTAGAAGCAATCAAATTAGCATTGGTATAAGCAGGTCTTGTTGCCCAGGAAAAAGAACTTGTTTCATTCCAGCTATCATTTTCTACATAATAAATACCAATTTTATTAGTTGTTATATCACTATCAGGATCTATATTTCCATACATATTAAGTTTTATGGAATTAATATCCAGATCGCTTAATCCTGAAATATTAAATTTAAGATATGAAATCATTTTTGCAGTACCACCGACTGAAGTGGTGTAATCATATGAAGTATTTAAAGGAGAGGAAGCATTCATTTTGATTGATAGATCATCAGTAGCATAAAGAGTTGTATTCATAGTTATTGCCTGCGCTGAAGCATCCATTAATGATAATAAGAGACAAACTAATAATAATTTTCTAAATATTCTTATCACAGCCATACTTTTTACTTTCCACAGTTTATTTAAATATATTTTTAGTTAATAATATATTTAATTTTATATGTGTACAATTTTGTAACAAAAAGTATATTTAAATTTGAAATGATAAATTATATGAAAATAGATAAGTATAAAAGGAGGTCAGTATGAAACAAAAATATATTTCAAATATTCTTATTACATTTGGCTTAGTAACATTTTTAGCCTCGTTGGTTGATATATTAGTTATATTAATTCCTTTAAATCTTTCAAATTCTGAATGGGTTTATTTATCAATACAAAGCATTTCTGACAGAATTATTGTTCCAATGCTTGGTCTTGTTATGATTCTTCTTGGGCTATATTTTAACAATTTTAAAAATGAGTCTGTTAAAATAACAATCGGAAAATCAATCGGAATTATTTCCTTAGTTATAGGTTTTGGGCTAATTATTAGTTCATTACTTTATGTGCTGGTTCTGGGTTCTATTGAAAATCAGGTTATGACGTCTGTTAAACAAAAAAGTGAAAATATTAAAAAACAGATTGCTATAAGTTATATGCAGCAAAGTTTTGCAAAGCAGGGTATACCTTTAGAACAAGGCCTTAAAAATAAAAAGATTCCTATGCCAAAAGAAATGAAAGGCTATTTCGAAAAAATTGATAAAAATCTTAAAATAGAACTTAAATCAACGAAATTATCTCTTTTGAAAAAAAATCTTAAAGTCATTTTTACTCAAATCTTATTTATTATTGCATTCCTGTATATTGGGATAAGTAGTTTAAAATTGGCAAAAGTTACATCAAAGCAGTTAACCTTAAACAAAACCGAAAAAAATTAACTAATAATGACCTTTAAACAGAGCTACTAGATATGAATATTAAAAAAATACAATTTGAAATTTTAGTAATTATTACTCTTATTGTAATGTACTTTAAATTTGTACCTGTATGGTTTAAAGAATGGACTGATTTTGATTCTTTTTATGCATTTGGTCTTTTTATGCTGGCTTTTCAGATTTATTTCTTCAAAAAAAACTGGAATACAATTAAGACAATTCCTAAGAAACCTTCATATACAGGAATTCCTTTTCTCTTAGCAGGTTTTGTTCTTTATATAATCGGTATTAGAGCAGATTACAGTTATTTAACAAATTTAGCATTACCACTTTTTATAACCGGAATAATTTTAAACTGCTATGGGATAAAATTACTGCGTTTTATCCTTATTCCCTTTATTTTATTTGCCTTTGCACTGCCAATTTTACCTTTACATAGAATAACCATGCCCTTACAGCTTGTTTCGGCATGGATAACTTCTCATATAATGAATCTGCTTGGAATTGCTTCATATAATGAAGGAAGCATTCTTTATGTTGAAAAATACAGGCTTGCTGTTGCTCCAGGTTGTAGCGGATTAAAATCTTTATCTACCCTGTTTTTTATATGTCTGATTTATTCTCATTTTATGAATGCTTCTTTCTTGAAAAAAAGTCTGTTCGTACTTGCCAGTTTACCTTTAGCCTTGTCTATAAATATATTGAGAATATTATTTGTAGGTTTTTATGCTCTATATAATGGATATAATGGACTTGAAAACTTTCATGACAATGCCGGACTTATTGGCTATATTACTTCAATAATTATAATTATAGCTTTTGCTAAGTTTACTGAATCAAAACCGGAAGAAAACCAATGAAATATAAATTAATCGTACTTATTATTTTATTAAGCGCTTTATTTTTAGCTAATATACATTTCAATAATCACAAAAATCAGGTGATTTTTATTAATCAGGTTTTTCCCTATAAAATAGGCTCCTGGGAAGGAAAAAACATTAAACCTGCCAAATCAACTTATGAAATGATTGATAAAGAAGAATTCCTTTTCAGGGAATACCGAAATAAGCTTGATAATCAAAAAGTTATACTCGCTATAGTTCTTACTAAAAAGAGAGATCACGTCCATGATCCTGATGTTTGCTACAGAGGTCAAGGAATTTCAATGGTAAATGAAAGACCCTTGCAGGTAAATTCAAATTTTATTCCTAATTATGTTTACGGAAAAACAGCTAAAGAAAGATATAATATGCTGTACTGGTACACGGATCTTAATAAATCCTATAACAATAGGGTTAAATTTATGAAAAACATAACTAAATCATTATTTTTCGATAATAATTCTAACGGTTTCGGCTTAATTGTTATACTTGGAACTGAAAAAGAAAGTAAAAAGCAGGATTTAACTAAATTTGCTGATAACATTAATAACCATTTAAAAATATTAAAGAATAAATAGTGTATAAAATAATTTACAATAATGTATATTATACTTGACAAACTGAAAAAGTTGTAATATTATTATTTAAAATATGGTGATGGCTATCACCAAAATGTTTATTATTTTGCAAACTAACTTCATGGATCGAACGAAGTTAGTTTTTTAATTTAACGAAAGGAATTATTTATGTATTAGAAAAAGTAGACAAAATCAAACTTTAAAGGCTTTTAAAATTTAAAAGCAGTAACTTAGAACGAGTTTGGTTAAAGCCTCCAACGCCTTGCCCAGAATGAGATTCTCAGGCTTCCAGCGAAAGCTGATTGAACGAGTTTTAAAAAGCCTTCACTGCCTTCTGATCGAAGCCATTTTGGCTTTTTACACTCCCACTCCGTAGCACTTCCGTTTCAGCCTTTTTATCTCCCGCTCTGCAGAGCACTCCGTTTCGGCTTTAGCCAGCACTCCCGCTTCGCACGAGCCTTTTTACAGTTATAATTGGATTTTACAGTTTTTAACAAGACAGGCTCTTAGATTTTACTAATTAATAATTGGGGACAAATCCCAGGAGAGTTGAAATGTCAAGAAAAATACCCTGGCTCATCGATCCTTATAAAGGAAATGATGCTTTAAAAACGTATGCCTGTGAGAAAGAAATAGTTCATGGATTTTTTATTAAAAATTTCGATAAAGTAAATTCTTTAGATTTTACTCTAAAAGGTATGATTATTACGCTGGAACCTACACAACAAAGTTTACTCAACTTTAATACGGCTATTGATACGGTTATTATCTCCAATAATTCAGAATGTGAATTCATGTGCGGAGGAATTGGATAATGGATACCTCAATCGGATTTAGTTCAGTTTCTTCCGGAAATAACTTTGCAGGATATAATCACGTAAATACTTTTGCTGATCTTCCTGATGCCTCGTTACATGCTAACGAATATTATATTGTCGATAATGCTACAGGAATATGGTTAATTAACAAAAAAGAAGCAGGATTTTATAAGTCTAACGGATCAGCCTGGAATTATATTGGCTCTGCTGTTGATATGACCTCAATAAAAGTAGGCGGAACTATAATTATTGCCTCACCTATAGAACTTGCAGGAAATAATATTACTCTTACTCCTGATAGCGAGAATAATAAGATTACAGTTGATGCAAGCGGATTAATAAGTAAGACTCCAGGTATTGTTTCAAAATCATATTCAGATAGTCCTTATACAGTACAATCAACTGATGATATTGTTAAAATTAATGCTACAAGTGGAAATGTATCAGTAATTTTACCCGGTTCAGGATCAGCAAGCATTTTAAAAACTGATTCAACATCAAATATTATAACTTTAACAGTAACAGAAAGTGGAACATTAAACTCTTTATCATCTTGGGAATTAAAAGCTCAGGGTGATTCATATACAGGTCGTGGTTATAATGGGGAGTGGATAGGATAATGACAATATTACAATCTTTATTAAATCAAAAAACATTAAATATAACTCACAACAAAAGTGAAAGTTTAACCGGAACTATATCTTTACCTACCTCTGAACCATCCAGTCCTCAATTAAGATATGATATAGTTAGTGGTAATTTTCCAACTTTTGATGTTAGCATAGAATCTCAGGGTAGATTTGATGCTGCTTTATTTGCGGCTGGAAAAAATAGTTCTGGTAACAGTGCAACGCTTTATTATAAAGTTTATAAAAATGGTAATTATACTACTCCAACAGTAAGTGGAAGTTCATCAAGTATATCAAGTAATTACTTTTGGACTTTGAATATACTTGATGCAGCCTTAGCAAATGTTGTTAATGGTGATTATTTTGAAATTGCATTATGGGCAACACAAGCAATAGATTATCGGTGGATAGGTCATGCTATTTTACCAACAAGATTTAAATTAGAAAAAGATAATACTGTATGTGTTAATGGATTGGTAACTTGCGATAAGAAACCACTGTTTACAAGTGTTATAGGTTCAAGTGCTTATCCTAGTATATCTAATACTTATTATCCAAACGGTGATATGTTAGCTTATTTTTATGGTGGTACTTATCCAACTACAGAAAAGAAAATAAACGCTTTAGTTGTGAACACTACTTATGGAAATCATAGAAGATTATATGGTGATATCGTTAGTAACAGTTCAACTATTTCTTCAAGTGCAACGGTATGCCCTTATTGGCGATCTGAACATCTTCCAGATACAATCAAATGGAACCCCACAACTTTCCAAGTAATTTAAGAGGTGATAATGAAAATACTTATTAAAGATGTTACAGGACTTTTTAATTCAGGTAATCTTGAAATAATTAATGATTTTTTAGTTCAAAATACGATTAATTATGTTCAATTTAATTACAGTTCTGCTACAAACTCAGCCAAAATCGAAGCTGAATTATTTACTGATATTTTTGCATTTAATCAGTTTGGAATAATAGAAACACAGGAATAATTAATAATTTTGTTTATAGCCCGCTCTACTGGTATTTTGAAAGATAGAAAACAAGAATTATCTAATTTAAAAAGCTTTTTTAGCTGATATAAATAAGCTAGTAAACAATTCTGCTTACTTAACTGAGGCAAGTACAGGTGAATGGCAGAAGTAACAAGTATACAAAATATTTTTAATAGTATTAATCTGAATAATTTTAATTTATATATACAAATATTTTTTTGGCTTTTTATTGTAATATTATACTAGTATTACAATAAACTAACTGTGGACAAAGTGCATGGAATACCTATTAGAGCTAGAAGAAAAACAACGATACCGAATTTTAGGAGTTGGAGTTATTATAGCAACCCTGTTTATAATGCTTTCCAGTATGTTTTTGGGTATGTATGGTTTTATTCTCTCTACAGGGCTTATATTTTTTATTTTAATAACCCCGTTATTATATGGTAGATACAAATTATTTTTATTTCTCTGGCTGATTGTTCAGCCATTTTTATCAATATTTGAGGGTAAAATATCCCATGGAGATATAAATCCGTTTACGTTTTTTATAACAGGTTTATCATTCCCATTTGCTTTAATTTTATTTTGTAAAGAAATAGGCATTATAATTAAAAAAATACCATTTATAGCTTATTTGATCATTTTTGAGATAATTTTGTCTCTGAATGCGATTCGTCCAGGTACATCATTAATAACTAACTTACAACTTATAAGATTTCACTTTATAGAGATTTTTCTCATTTCTATTACATATTTTTATTTAAAAAATAATAATTCTTGTGAAACTTTGTTTAACTGGATGAATATTTTTGTTATAACCAATTCCGTAGTTGCTGTATTTCAACGTCTAACAGGTATAGGAGTTGTTTATATTGATGGATTTTCAAGAGTTCAGGGACTAGTAGGACATCCTAACGCTCTTGGTTTTTTAATAAATACGTTTTTACCAGTTACTTTTTATATGTATTGTAATGCTGATACTAAACGGAAGAAGATTATTTGGGGGATTAGTCTTGTAATAAGTATTTTTGCTTTGATTTTATCTTTGAGCAAAACATCTTATTTAATCTTTGGATTGCTGACTTTCTTAATATATCTCAAATCTCCCCATAAATTAAAAATAAAATCTTTGCTTATTGCTTTTGTTTCTATATTTATCTTTCTAATAATAGATGCATCATTTAATTTGAATATGATACAAACTATAACCATGAGATTTAACGATAATTCTTCTTTAGAATGGCGTTATACAGTCTGGAATTATTTATTAGCAAATATGAACTTCCATAGTTATTTATTTGGTCACGGTACAAATTCTGTTACACAGTATTTAAGTTCAGTAAATCCTGGAAATCCAGCTACTAGCCATAATGGTTATCTTCAGCTATTGTATGAATACGGGATTACAGGACTAGTATATGTAATACCTTTCTTTTACCTTTTTATTAAATCTGTTCAAAATATTCTTTTTAAAAAGAATATTTTGAACAACAAACTTGATAATCTTATAATTTTGGGAATTACATTTATACTCATAGTCGAAACTTATATGGATCAGTCTCTTGTAAATAGAAGTATTATGTACTTTGCCTGGGTATTAATGACTGTTTTTTATATGAAAGTATTCTTAAAAGAAAAAACTCAATATGATAATAAAGAATAATTTATTATTTCTTTGGTTTAATCTTTGACTGCAACAAAATTTAAACCAAAGAAAAAATATTTTCTCAAGAAAGGACTATCTTTTGATAATTTTTGTTCAAGTTTAATGAGATTATCAGTATTTTTACCTGTATAGAAAAATGGCAAAAGAAACTTTATATATTGAGTCTGATCAATGGAAAAACCGCCATTTTGAAGTTCTTTTTTCCATTTTTCAATGCTTCTGTAGTTTTCATTTCCGTACAATAAATTTTTCCCAAGGTATTCGTCATATTTCTCTATAATTTTCTTATTTCCTCTCTGACAATATAATTTTATCCTGTGAATAATATTACTTCCGTTTGCTTCCAACAAAATTATTTTACCCTCGGACTTTAATGCCTTATGAAAAATGTCAAATACTTCCTGAATTGGTTCAAGATGATGAAGAGTATCCTGAAGAATAATGTAGTTATAAGTGTTAGGCGTAGGTGAGATATCAAACAGATTTTCATAACTGTATGTAAAAAGGCTTGTGTCTCCGTATTTGTTCCAGAAATTTATTCGTCTTTTTATGCCATTGAAATAATGATCTCCAATTGTAGTTCCGTGAGATTTTATTCCATTCATGGCTAGAAAAAAGGAAATTGTACCAAATCCGCATCCACAATCCCAAATAAATGCATTCGGGTTGGAAATTTGATTTATCAGATATTCCATTCTCTGGCAAAAATATGCTTTTCTAAATTCAAAAAGTCTTTGATTATCAGACAAATTATAATATTTTTTTAATTCAGAGTCTGTTTTTATCTCTTCCTGCAATAAATTAAAAAATTCTTGTGTGTTCATTACAACTCCTTTTATTAATTTAAATATTAAATTTTCCTGTATTTATCAATAATAAACGATATAATTCATAATATTTTTTAGCAACATTACATATATAGTAATTTTTTACTTTTAACTCTGCGTTTTTTCCTAGTTTTAGCTTAAACTCAGAATTCTTGATTAAATCTACAATTATATTTGCCAATTCTTTATTATCTTCATTAAGATCGAAAAGCAAGCCATTCTCATTATGGTTAATAAGAAATTCGTTTGCCCTTATGTTTGAAGCAATACAGGGTAATCCATAGCTCATTGCCTCAAGTAATGCATTTGACATGCCTTCATACAAAGACGGTAAAATAAATAGGTCTGCTGCCTGATAATAATCTTTAATATTGTCTGTTGTGCCTACCAGGATTATATTATTTTCACAACGGATTTTTTTAATGTATTTTTCATAATAATTCCTTTCTATTCCGTCCCCAAGACAAAGTAAAATAGCATTTGGAAAACTTTCAATGACGATTTTCCACGCATCAAAAAGCTGAATATAATTTTTTTGTTTTTCAAGCTTTGCTACTATTAGTGAAATTATGGAATCAGCAGCAAGATTAAGTTTCTGTCTGGAATTTTCTCTATCAGTTTTTTCAGGCAAAGAAACTCCATTTGGTATTAAAAATATTTTTTCAGGCGGAAATTTAAATTTTTCAATTAATTCTTCCTTTATTTCTTCTGTTAAGGCTATGAAAGCAGAAGATTTACGATAAAGGTTATATAGAATTTTTTGAATAAAGTTTTTTTCATAATTCTGTTTATTTTTGTCTGATTGGCTTACATTAGCTTCTCTTATTATTACAGGTTTTCCAGTTATTAATGCACATAAAACAGTAACGGTAGTATGATTATTAATAAAAAAATTCTGTAAAATATCATATTTTGAGTTATTCCAGAGTAGATAGACAAATAATTCAGCAAGGTGTATTAATGAATTTAATTTTTTTAAAAAAGGCTTAGAACCTTTATAAAAACAGGGAAGAAATTTTATATTTACTCCTTCTAGCCCTTCTATTTCCCTGATAATCTCTTTGGCTTTAGTTGTAATTATTGTAATCTCGACTCCAAGTTTTGAAAGTTCACGAGAAAGCTTTTCGGCTTGCCTTTCAGCTCCACCATAGTATGAATAAAACCCGTATAAAGGAATCCAGACTCTAATCTTTTTCATTATTAATATTTCCAGATCTTTTCTTTTTACTATGTATTTTGATAAATGATTTAATAGAATTTTTAATATTACAGCATTTGTTGGCCAGATTTACCGGAAGATATGTTGTTAAAAGAGCAATAAAGAAATTTGGTTTAAATATTCTAGTTTTGGAATATTTTAAACTCGTAAGTAAATTTTCTCTTGCGAAGGACATGTTTCTTAATTGCATATTTCCCCTATATAGTGCTGAATATCCAATATTCCAATAAGTATTGCTGTAAATATAATTTTTAAGTTTAATAATTTCTTTTGGAATATTTTTATTGTTATAAACATTTTCTAAAAATCTTAAATAATTATCTGAAATTCCAATTATATCAGCTACTTTAGAAAGGCTCTCATGAGAAACCTTTATATGAGTCAGAATCTCATTTATACAATAAAATTCATACTTATTACTTATTCTAAACCACATATCCCAGTCTTCACGTGTTTTCATCTTTTCGTCAAAATATCCGACCTTATTAAAACATTCTTTTCTAACAATCATAGTCGGACTGCCTGTCACTACTGTATCAGGCTGTAATAATATTTTTAAGCAAAATTCCTTACTATCTTTTGCTTTACACATTCGCATATGGAGTTTTTCACCATCGTATGTTATACATTGGCTCCAGCAACTGATAATTCCGATATTTTTATTATTATTTAAAACAGATATTTGTTTTTCAAGCTTTTCAGGAAGCCATAAATCATCTGAATCAAGAAAAGCAATATATTCACCCTTTGCATGTCTTATTCCATTGTTTCTTGCAGCAGAGGGGCCTGCATTATTTTGATAAATATACTTAATCCTTGAATCATTAATGCTGCTTATAACTTGTTTTGTATTATCAACAGAACCATCGTCAACCAAAATAATTTCAAAGTTCTGGTATGTTTGAGCTAAGACAGAGTTGATTGTATCTAATATAAGATGTTCTCTGTTAAAAATTGGAATAACAACTGAAACAAGGGAATTCATATTTTATCCTTTATTTACAAACTTTAATTTATCAATAAATTCTCATTATCAGAGATATTTATAAAGTCACTGCTTCCATTGTAATTTATTATTTTAGCTGGAATTCCTACTACAACTGCGTTATCTGGTACATCTTTGGTTACAACTGCATTTGCTCCTATAACTGAATTATTTCCAACCACGATTTTGCCAAGAATAACCGCACCTGCTCCAATATAAACATAGGATCCAATTTTTGGAACTCCTTCGTTTTCCCCTCTTCCTCCTCTTCCAATGGTTACTCCTTGATGAATTGTGCAGTAATCTCCAATTTCACATTTGGAGTTTATTACAATTCCATACGAATGCGGTATATATATTCCCTTTCCAATTACAGTTGCCCACTGTAGCTCAATACCTGCAAGGTTTTTATATACTATGAATAATAAATTTAGTAATTTTACAGTTAATTGTTTTATTATGGGGATTTGAAATTCATTTACAAAGTATGGTTTTAATCTATATATTAATAAAACAGGAAGAATAGGATGTATTAATAATAATTTCAGGTATGATCCCTTTTTGTCATAAGCAAATCGTTTATAATCACTGTAAATTAGATTTTTAACATCTTTAAATGACATATTTCACTCCTGACACTATAGAATCAAAAAAGAATTCCTTTTACTAATAAATTAGATATTGTATAAACTAAAATAATAATTGACATGATAACTCTTTTTTAATTTCTTCTGTTAAAATTTATTATAATATCAAATATTATTAAAAAAAATGATTTTATATCCAAGATAGTGTTTCGGCCTTTTTTATGATTTTTTGGAGTGAAAAATAACATTAAATTGAATAAAAATGTTATAAGCGAAGTAGTCAATAATGATTTATGTATAGGATGTGGGGTTTGTACAGCTATTTGTCCTACGCATAATTTGACAATTAATTTTGACAATAACGGTAAATATATAGCTAATGAAGCGGGACGATGTCTGGATAGCTGCAATCAGTGCTTCAAAATATGTCCTTTTAGTAGCGAAGAATATCCTAAAAATGAAGAATTAATGGCTAAAGAGATTTTTAAAAATCAAGAAAATTTTAATTTTGATAAATCTATTGGATTTTTTAGAAATTTGTATGTTGGTTATGCTGAAAAATATAAATGCAGAGAATTGGGATCTTCCGGTGGACTTGCAAGATTAATGCTGATTAAATTGTTGGAAAATAATATTGTTGATTATGTGATTCATGTAATTCCTAATAACGATCCTGAAAAATTGTTTAAATTTTCTGTAAGTTCAAATAAAGAGGATATAGAACAAACATCAAAATCTGCTTATTATCCGGTAGAGATGTCTGAAGTCCTGGATTTTATCAAAAATAATGAAGGTAATTATGCTATAACAGCATTACCCTGCTTTGCAAAGGGATTAAGATCTGCACAAAATCTAAATAAAAACTTTAAAGAAAGAATTAAATTCATTTTTGGCCTGACCTGCGGTCAAACCAAATCAAAATTTTTTACGAACTATATAGCAGCTTTAAATGGGTTATCTGGTGATGAGAAAATTGTAAGCATTGATTTTCGAAATAAGTCGGCAAATCAACCTGCCAATAATTTTTCATTTAATATTCAAGGCAAAAAAAATATTAAAGCTTTTTGGAATGATAATATAAGTCATATATGGACCAATAGATGGTTTACTCCGAATGCATGCAACTATTGTGATGACTTATTTGCAGAATTGACTGACATATCTTTTATGGATGCCTGGCTGCCGGAATATTCACAGGACTGGAAAGGTACAAATATTATAATATCCAGATCAGAAATGCTGAGTAATATACTGGAAGAAGTAAATGCCGATGGAGAAATTGTAATTTCTCCAATTAGCCTGGACAAGGTTAAAAAAAGTCAGAAAGGGCCTCTTGTAGCAAAAAGAATTGAGTTATCCTGGCGATTGTTTGACAATTTAAAATATAAAAAAAAGTTTCCGGCAAAAAGAGTTAAACCAGCCAAACCAAAATTTTATCAATTATCCTATCTAATAATGAAATTTAAAGAACATATCCGGAAAAAATCTTTTGAATATTACCCTGATTTATACGATAACAAGCTTCTCCAATGTGAAATGAGTCTATATGAATTTATTATTAAGCAAATTGAAGTATGTAATACAATTTTGTACAAATTTATAAAATTGGTAAAAAAAACGAAAGTACGATATGACAAAATATAAATTTATTCTAACAGGCAATGCTTCATATGAAAATCGAGGTTGTGAAGCTATAGCAAGAGGAACTGTAAAGATCTTAGATAATGTTTTTGGACGTGATAATAAATATATCTTTGAAAGTCGGTTTGAAACTATTGAATCTTATCATAATCAACAGACTAATGAATATGATCAAAGGGTAAAGCACGTTAAATTTACAAAAAGGAATAAAAAGTTTATAGAAAGACTTACTTTAAAGTCATTAGCAGGAAAAATATCCTACAAGCTAAAAATATTTGGATATTTTGAAGACTTAAATATGCAAAAAAGGCAACATTTAGAAATTATGGAGGATTTAAAAGATTGTACAGCTGCTCTTTGTGTAGGTGGCGATAATTATTCATTAGATTACGGATATCCAAAGCGTTTTACTGATACAGATGATGTTATTAAAAGTTATAAAAAGCCTTGTATTATTTGGGGTGCATCAATAGGTCCGTTTACAAAATATCCTGGTTTCGAAAAATGTATGGCCAGGCATTTAAGAAAGCTGGATGCAATTCTGGTAAGAGAGGACTGTTCTCTTGAATACCTGAATAATATAGGTGTAAAGGACAATGTTTATAGGGTTTCTGATCCTGCTTTTGTAATGGATCCTATTAAACCCGCTGATTATGATAAATTAGCGGATTTAGAAAATAGTATAGGTATAAATCTTAGTCCTCTTATGGCCAGATATTGGACAGGTGAGAATATAGATCAATGGACTGAATTTTGCATAAGATTAATAAGGCAGGTTTCAAGGAAAATCAATAAGCCTATTTATCTGGTTCCGCATGTTGTTCTTAACGAACGAAACAATGATTATTTATTTTTAAAGAAAATAAAAGATAATATTGACGATTCGAAAGAAAGAATATTCCTGTTAGATCCAATATATTCAGCAGCAGAGACAAAGTATATTATAAGTAAAATGGCTGGCTTTATGGGATCGAGAATGCATGCAACAATTGCAGCATTTTCAACGCTTATACCTACAGTAAGTATGGCGTACAGTATAAAGGCTCTCGGTTTAAACAGGGAAGTTTTTGGTGATTTATCATACTGCATTACAAAGGACCATCTTAATAACATTGATTATATTGTGGATTTGCTGGACACAACAATTCAAGATACAAAAAACATTAAATCTTTGATGAGTAACAATATTCCTAAAATTAGAGAAAATGCCGAAAAAGCTGGTTATATACTAAAAAATATTATATCTTAATATTATGGCTCTTAATAAGAGCTTAACAAGAAATTTAATTCTATCTAATTTAAATAGTGAAACAGGATTATAAATAAAACTATTATAAAAGTTAATATAACTTTTCCTTTCAATACAATCTTTATACCTGTAAAGATAAGATGAAGCTAATTTGAAGTACATTGACGAGAAAGCTTCAGATTTTAGTGATTTATAAGATTTATCCATAAATTGATTATTAAAAAAAGTATTAAGTACTTTTACGTGGCAATACTCTGCTCTTTCAAGATTTATAGAGCTTGTAATGCTTGTTTTAGGTTTGAATCGTTCAGTTAAAATTTGATCAATATAATAAAAATCAGCCTTAAATGCAAGACGAAGCCATAAGTCCCAATCTTCTCCGGTAAACAAGTCCGTATCAAAATATCCTGTTTCATCAATATATGATTTTTTAATCATAACTGTACTGGGATAAGGAACGCTCCCAAGTGGATTAATGAGGAGGTTTTTTATCAAATTAAATTTATCGTAATTATGGAATCTTTTAATTTCATATTCTTTGCTGAGTTCAGTTTGTACGGATAAAGCATTATAAATCAGGCAAATATTTTTATTATTATTAAATGCATCTATTTGAATTTGGAGTTTTTCAGACTTCCATAAATCGTCCGCATCAAGAAATGCTATAAACTCACCATTAGCATTCTTTAAACCATTATTTCTGGCAGAAGCAGGTCCTGAGTTTTCCTGATACAGGTATTTGATTCTATGATCTTTAATATTCTCTATAATACTTCCAGTATTATCATTTGACCCGTCATCAACAATAATTATCTCGAAATTTTGATAAGTCTGCGCAAGTACGGAATTAATCGCAGATATAATATATTTTTCGGAATTGTAAGTTGGAATAATTACAGAAACGAGCATCAATTTACCCCTTTTTAAAGTAAAAAACCGATAAGGTATTGGCAGGAAGATCAACGGTATATATTCCATTTTTAGAGTTAATCTTGACAGCATCTTCTAAAGTATTGAGCAATCTTACTTCCGAAGGGTTTGTTCTTGAATCTCCTGTATTAATTGTTGTAAAAGTTTCAGCTACATCAATGCCAAGCATTTTGCTCCCTGTATATTTATGATTATCAAAACCTGATAATTTTAGATTAATGGTTCGACTCTTTTCTTTATTAAGGATATTTATTCGTAGTAATCCGGCATCTGATGAGCTTACAACTTCAATTCCCTTGTTATTAAATACAGTTTTTAAAACATTTCCTTTAATATTTTCATTAAGCAGACTTATGACATTAGCAACAGGCTGTAAAATAAACAGTTTCTGAAAATCTTTTGCATAATGAAATAGCCCGAAACCTCTATTGGTATAAATATCACTTTCTGTCCAGTGATCACTAAGAAGCTGGAAATAATCAACATGATGACATGATGGTACATTTGCGCAGCTCATAATGATCTCTGCGTTTCCAATAGAACCTAACCAGGTACGGGCGTAACTGCTACTATAATGACTGGCATTAAATTCATTCAGGAAAATTACTGTGTTTGTAAAGCCTGAATCGTTAAGTTGTTTTTCATGAAAATTTAAGCGCTCTCTCAAATTTAAATCGGAATTATTTAAAATATTATTTCTAAACGCAGTAAAAGACGTATCCTTTTTTGTATTGCCGTATGGATAAGTATGAGCGCTAACAGCATATATTTGATTTTTAAACTTTGATAATTCAGTTAATACTGATTTGCCCCAAACATTTGATGGAAGCTCATCATTATCAAAATTTTCATATGATTTGGCAGGTCTGGCAGCACCAGTTAAGATAATTTTAATAGATGGATCAGCGGTTTTCATTTCTTTCATGAACATTGCAGCAATTCTGCCGTATTCATTGCCAGTAAAAACGGGACAAACCGGAACTTTAACCATCTCTTCATTTCCAATTTCCCAATATTTAACTGTGCTGGAATATCCATTTTGTTTAACCCATTTTACCTGTCGTCCGGCTGACTTTGCAGCTTCTTCAACAAGTTTCCAGTTAACCTTTCCTGTACTCCAGATTCTGTCATTGGTTGAATCTCGCTGGTAAGTTTTAAGAGGAATAATTCTATTATTTCCTACATCAAAGTAAGTATGGGGATTTACCTGAATAGTAGCTTTAAATTCTGCTTCTTTGCAAAATTTTAAAAACAGGGGAAAGTCAAGGCGGTCTGAAGGCTTGAAAAATCTTTGATATCTTATAGATTTGTCTTCATCATGCCATTTTTTTCTTGCTTCATATACCTTTTCGTTCGGTATATCCCAAAAGTAATGAGAAATATTTTCTCCCCCGGGATAACGGATTATATCAATATTTGACTCACGTAAAACTTCAATAAAAGCTTTTAAATGTTGTTGATTGGAAAAAATGTATTCGTTATAGCTTATCTTACGTTCATTATGATTGTATATATTATCTCCATGCCAGTTAACACCAATAAAATTGTGCTCTGAAGGTAAGGTTTTTATTTTTAAATTTTGCACTTCGACTGTTAAATTATCAGCACTGTTTGCTTTTAAAAGCAAAGTCAAAGCAAAGATTACAGATAAAAAAAGTATTATATTTAAATTAGTTCTTTTCATAATCAGGCATCCTATCAGAAGTTAATTTCAGATTTATTTTAGTTGATATTTTTTGCCAAAACTGTAGAACAAAGTTTTTATAGATATCTTTTAAGAATATTCTGGTAAAAATAAGATATAAAATCATAATTAATGGAGTAATTATCAATAAAGTAATTATATCTGGTACTTTAAAATAATTTAAATATAATTTTAAAGGAATTATGATAGGTAACTGCAAAATAATTGGAATAAAGCACTTTGATGATGCAAGAATAAATTCGTAAAGATTCCATTTGAAAACTTTACAAACCCGAATAAACAAAAGTATTGCAGCAAACGAATGTATTAAAAATGCAGCAAAAGAAACTCCTATTAGGCCTCCGAATATAGTACCAAGAAATAATGCAATAACACAAATAGGGGTAATGACAATGAAGTGCTTTAGATTTTGATGAGGCATATTTACGGCATCAAATAAAATATGAATATTAGATGCTATTACACGTCCAAATGTATAGCCCAAAATAAGTTGAAAGATAAATATTGAATTAATCCATCTTGTGCCGTATATAGTAGTTATAATCTCATTAGCAAGTATAATCTGGATGAATATTAAAGGGTAAAGTATAAACGCAGATTTTTCTATAAGATCAAAAAAGACTCTTTTCAACTCATGCGGATCTGATTGGGCTCTTGATAACACAGGAAAAAATATTCTGCATATTATTGTAAAAGCAACGCTAACTACGAGGAATGCCTTATCAAATCCGAAAAAGTAATATCCTAATAGTTTAGAACCAAGCATATATCCAACAAATATATAATCCGAGTTATAAACAAAGTATGAGAGCATCGTTTTCGGAAGAAAACTCTTGCTATAGACAAATACTTCAGTCAATGTTTTTTTATTAAAGTTGTTTGAGAACTTCCATTTGGTTAAAACAAGATAAATGATACTTACTACCAGATTTGTAATTAAAAGAGGAATTACAAAACTAAGATAACGGAAACCACCTAAAGCCATTATTATAATAAGGCAGACATTTATCAGATTTTGAACCATCTCAATTTTTGAAACCACATCAAATTTCAAATTTATGAGCAATACAGCTCTTGGTATGCTTGAAAAAGAACTTACGAAAAATGATATTCCAGAAAATATCAGTATATATTGAACTTCAGGAGTCTTATAAATTGAAGCAACAAAAGGGCCGATAGATATTAAAATAATTGCAGATATAAGACGTATCGATATATTCAGAAGATAAACCGAGTCTAAATCAGGCTTAGTCAGATTCTTCCGACTCATAACAAATGCTTCGATGCCCAGTTTGTTGAAAACATCTATAAAACCGCTAAATGTTGCAGCCATGCTCATAATTCCGAAATCTTCCGGGTAAAGGATTCGAGCTACAACTATACTGGAAATAAAGAATAAAGCTTTACCAATAAAATTTGAGAAGGTTACCCAGAAAAAGCTTTTTGTTAGATTAGCAGATTTTTGCAGTTTTATCTCTTTTCCCATGGTATTTCTCTTGACCTTTCCAAAGCTGAATTCCTTATTATATTTTGTTCAGATTCAATAATATTATCTATTGTATTTATTAAATTCAAATTGGGTTGAGTAACATTGTGTATAACATTCATTAATTGCTGATAATGATTTTGTGGATTATATCTGGATTCTACGATATGTCTCGCTTCTTTCCCCATATCATTACATAAATCTGATTTACTCATTAAATAATCAATTTTTTCGGCAAGTTCTTCCAGATAATCGTGCTTATAAAGCAAACCTGTCATATTTTCTTCGACATATTCAGGGATACCACCTATTTTAGCAGCAAGAACAGGTTTTCCAAGTGAATAAGCTTCCAGAGTTACATTTGGTGAATTTTCATACCAGGTTGAAGGAATAACCATAAATCTGCTATTTTTTACCACGTTATTAAGATCTTCACCATATAATTTACCTAAAAATTCCACATTATCAAGATTCTTTTGTTCTTTAACCTGTTCCAAATACGCTCGTTGTGGTCCATCACCAACTATCAGCAATTTATGGTTTCTGAGCTTTTCCATAGCGTTTAAAAGCAGAGGAAGTCCTTTTTCTCGGCTTAATCTTCCCACATAAACAAAATATGGCTGCGATGAAAATTCCGGTATATATTTTGCAGGGTCAATATAAATTGGAACATGAGTTATTTTTTGCTCTGGTATACCGCTTTTAATCATTATATTTCTCAGAAAATTACTTGGAGCAATGAACATATCAACATTATTTACGTAGAATTTAAATTTATTGTGAAGATAAAGCTCTGCTGCACCAACTGCACTGGCAAGTATTGAAGGATTTTTGCTGGAGTTATCAGGGCTGGCCTGTCTTACACATCTGTTTATTATAGCATTATGGTAACCTTTAAGCGGACATAGAAGACCATCACAGTTGCTATTATCACCTTTTGTCAGTCTTGAATCGGGACATATAATTGCATAATCTGAAAGTCTGTGTATTACAGGAATTGATCGTTTTTTTGCCTCCATAAATATAGAGGGTGAAAGATGCCTATGAATTCCAAATCCCCAAACTAAATCAGGTTGAGTATAATCAAGCAACTGTGAAAATTTATTTCTGGCATCAGCATTGTAAAATATCTTTAATAATGCTCTAACTTTATCGTAAGAGCTGATTTTCTCATCTCCGCCAAGGTCAATATATTCTGCAAAAAAGCTATCATAACCTGTTTTGATATTTTCCCTGTAATTTGTCGAGAACGGTATTATCTCATGTCCAAAGGATCTTAGAGTTTCAGATATTTTGAACATATATGACTCTAATCCGGCACGATGATAATAAAATTTTGATGCTGTAATAATTTTCATATTTTTTCTTCTGATTCAGATCTCTATGTCCAATTATATACGTAAATCATAAATTTATAGAATTTTTAGTATTGTAATTAATCTTTGCTAATAATATAAAGTTTGAAAATTTTATTAATTGTCCACCCAAAAACCGTTTTTTATTGTACCTGTAGAATTAATAAACTTAGGATTATCACAGTTATCTTAATCACAAGTGTTGATTATATCTCTTAGAATACTATCTAAGTATTTCTATACTCTTATAACTTAATAAACTTCTCCTCTTACTTCATAGTTTTGTCAGTATTCACGATAAAACCACGAAGTAAGAGGATTTTATGCAACAGTTAATTAAAAATAATCAAGGACCAACTGATGCTACAATTGCCGTTACTCACAAGTGCAACTCAAAATGCATTATGTGTAATATCTGGAAAGATACTTCAAAAGATGCTCTTGCTCCTGAAGATTTTTTAAAGCTTCCTAAAACGCTTAAAGATGTTAATATTACAGGCGGAGAAGCATTTTTACGGAATGATCTTGTTGAAATAGCGAAAAATCTAACTCAATTAAATCCCAATATGCGCATGGTATTTTCTTCAAACGGATTTTTGACTGATCGAATCGTTGATTTTATGTGTCAAATAAGGAAATTTAACCCAAAAGCCTGCATAAGTATTTCTCTTGACGGTATCGGAGAAATGCACTCCGAAACAAGAGGAATTAATGATGCTTATGATAAGGTTTTAAAGACTATTGAGGGATTAAAAAAAGCTAATATAAATGACATAAGGGTTGGTTATACAGGAAGCGACAAAAATATCAGCCATTTATCACAAGTTTATGACTTTGCAAAAGCCAATAATATTGAATTTACAATGAGTATTGTTCATAACTCGGAAAATTACTTTAATATAGACACCAATACTTTAAAAGATATTGATTCATTGGAAAATCAACTTAACTATGTTATCAGGCAAGAATTAAAGCAGATTAATCCCAGAAGACTTTTTAGAACATATTATTTTAAGGGAATTATTAATTATGCCAAAACAGATAAAAGGCTTTTGCCTTGTTGTGCATTAAAAAATTCTTTCTTTATTAATGCTCTTGGTAAAATTTTTCCTTGTAATATTTTGGAGACAAGCATCGGCAACCTTAAAGAAGATAATTTTGAAAACATATGGACATCCCGACAAAATGATAACTTGCGCAAATATTGTGAAAGTTGCAATAAATGCTGGATGGTCTGTACAGTTAAAAATTCTATGAGAAAAGAACCTGTAAAAGTTGTTAAAAGCGTTATTTTAGAAAAATTGAAGAATTTGTAAAGTATACTATTTTTGAAATAACTTTTTAAAGAGCAACATTTAGTTTTTAGGTGTTTTTTAATAATTGATAATATTAAATACAGGGATGAAATAAATGTCAGTTAGTGCAATAACACCTTCAACACAGAATGAACCACAGTTGCAAATAGCATCCAGAAGTCTTAAACAGGCAGTAAATAGCGGGTTCAAATGGGATAATGAAGAACAATTATGGAATAAGTTAAATAGCGAGATAGACGAATTTAAAAGAGCAGATAGCCCTGAAAGCAAAGAAGATGAATTTGGCGATATTCTTCACTCTTTAGTAAGTATTGCTAACTGGCATAATGTTGATCCTCAAACAGCAATGACAAACGCAAATCAAAAATTTATTTCCAGATTCAAAATTACTGAAAAATTAGTGGCACAGGACAAAAAAACAATGTCTGATCTAAACTTAAAAGAAATTTTGAAGTACTGGTCACAAGCAAAACAACAAGTTTCAGAGAACGAAAATAATTTAAATTTATACACATAAACCTCAAAAAAACTCCCGACAGGGAGTTTTAAACTTATATGAGGTAATTTAATTGTAAATTTATTTTAATAAATTAGAAAATTCTATCAAAAAATATCATTTTTGTTTTTCTTTAAAATATAAACAAATATATTGGAGTTAATTATTTATGAACAGTTTAAGATTTCAGTCATCACTATCTTTTTCAGGACCAATATATAGAGGTAAATTTGTACTTTCTTCCAGAAATCGTGATTATGTAGTGAGTGCCGCAGATCAATTCCGCAGATTAAATCCTGACACTATTATTACTCTAAGATCTTCAGAAAGTTCTAAGAGAGTACTTGTATTAGTTGGAGAGGCAGCCATTAAATTTACAGAAGAATTATCCAAACGTTTAACAGAAGAAATGCAGAAAACTGGTAAAAATGTAATACAGGCATATAATGCTAATTTTTCTCAATTAGAAAAACAATACACAAAGAATAAAATGCCTAAAAAGCCTTTTATCATAGACTTGGATGCTAAACCAAAATCAACAGGAATTAATGACTTTATACATATTAATATGGGACGTCTATGTAGACTTTATGAAAAGAAATAAAAATTAATTCGAATTAATTAATGCAAAAGTTATTTAATATCTACAAAACAAGAAAACTTATAAAAGTTGCATAATATTTTAAATATTATTTATAATAAACCTCATAAAGGAGATAAAATATGTTTAAAAATTTGCTGGATTTTTCTTTTAAAAGAACTTTTATTCAAGCTCTCGGTTTCTACATTGCCTATTTTGTTTTAGGTGCGGTTTTATGTGGTATTGTGTCTGGAATAACAGGGCAAATATTGTCAGCTATTGGATATCCAGGCATAGAAACTTTTACAGGTGGTTATAAAATTGGGCTTAAAGTAGGAGCATTTGTAGCAGTAGTTTATTGCTCGATATTATCCTTTCTTGTGCTAAAACAGAAACAGCTTTTTACTCAGTTTGGAGCTATATTAATAGCTTTAACTTCAATTTTATTTTCTATAGCAGGGGCTTGTTTATTAGGTTTAATTCCAATAGCTATATTATCAACTTGGAATAACAAAATTGAAGCTTAATCTATATTGAGAAAATCTTAAAAGCATAAAAAACTTCTTATTCGGGAGTTTGGGATTAAATGCACTCTATGATACTAAATTACTACTGTTGATTTCGATTACATTTATCCCAACTTACGTTTTATAATTCTGCCAAAGTTAAATTTATGATAATTTAAAAACATGAACACAGATAAACAAAAAATATTAAAGAATATATTAATAGTCTTATTGTATGCTGCAATAACCCTCATAATGATTCTTAAACACGAGGTATGGACAGATGAAGCACAAGTATGGCAAATTTGTCGGCATTTATCAGTAGGTAATTTATTTAAACATTTAGTTAATGAGGGACATCCTGCATTTTATTATTTAATTTTAATGCCTTTTGCAAAGATGCATATGAATATTTTCGCAATGAAAATTATTTGCTGGCTGAGTATGTGTACTGCAAGCTTTCTTTTACTGCAATTTTCACCTTTTAATAAATTTACTAAATTTTCAATTATGGTCAGTTGCCCATTTTTGTATACTTTTCCCGTAATAGCCCGTAGTTATTCCATTATACCTGTCTTACTTTTTACTATTGCAGTTTTATACCCTAAAAGACACCAAAAACAAATTTTATACTCAATATTGTTAGCAATACTGGCAAATACTCACATTATAATGTTTGGCTTCGTTTTTACGCTGGGAGCGTTATTTTTGTATGAAAGTTTTAAAGATAAAAAGTATAATTTTTTATCTTTATTTATAATTTTTTCCGGCCTTTTAGCTGTTATACTGCAATTAAAAGGCTCTTTATCAAGTAACGTTGCTATTGCTTTACATCCGACCAATATAAATCAATCTTTAGCGGTTATTCTAACGTTTTTTATGTATGGCTATAATGAATCAATACATAACTTTGTTGTCACCATTTCCTGGTTTGATTATATACTGTTGTCATTAAATATAATCTTATTCCTGGCAATTTTGATTATTTTATTCATAAATAAAAATAAAAGTATGTTTTTAACTGCTTTTATAGCTACTATTTTTCAATTTTTAATATATATTTTTTCATATAGTTTTATTATTTATACAACCCGCATTTATGTTTTATATATTATTTTATTATTTACTTTTTGGATCAGCTTAACCGAAATGAGCAAAGTCAGGCAAAAGCTGATAAACATTGTTTTAAGCTTATTTTTTATATTAACGATCTGGAACTGCTACAAAAATTACTTATTAGACTATTTCTATAATTATTCCAGTGCTAAAGAAACAGCTGATTTTGCTCGTAACAATTTTGAAAAAGATGCTTTCATAATAATACAGAATACGCCAAATTGTGTAGCTATCATATATTATTTAGATAATTTGGATTTATTCGCAGTAAATTATAATAGCTACATAAAATATATAAAATGGCAGCACAATATTAATATGATAATTTCACAAGAATCATGGGGATTATATTTAAATTATCTTAAAACTATGAATAATGAGATAAATATTCAAAACAAAAATATTTATCTCATTACACCGGACGCATATACAATAAAATATGAACCTGTAGGATTTAAGTTAATATTTCGATCTCACAATGCCATTCATAGCAATGAAACATTTAATGTATACAGATATATCAGAAATAAAATCACTAATAATTAAATTGGTTTTTATCCTAAAAAACAATTAAAAATGCAAAATCTCTTTAATTAAAAGAGATTTTAATTATATGGGGCGAGTGATGGGAATCGAACCCACGAATGCCGGTACCACAAACCGGAGCCTTAACCACTGGGCGACACTCGCCACATAATTATTTATTTTTATAATATATTATATTTTTAAAATAAGAAAAGCGGGCGAAGAGACTCGAACTCTCGACAATCTGCTTGGAAGGCAGACACTCTACCAACTGAGTTACACCCGCAGAATTAAAAATAAAAATCGGGATGACACGATTTGAACGTGCGACCCCCTCGTCCCAAGCGAGGTGCGCTACCAAGCTGCGCTACATCCCGTCATTTTAAGAAATCCTGATGTTCTTTTTTCAATGTTCACTTCATTAAGCATGAACAATTTAACCAATAAGGCTTGACGTTGTCAAGCCCGGCTTTGTTCCAATTTTAGTAAAAATTTGCATTAAAAGTATTATTAATAACCCTACCACCAAGGGGTTGCAACCCCTTGGTGATAATTAATTAAAAATAAAATCATATTAGATCAATAAAATTAAATAATCGGTAAATTAATTTTCAGCCCGTCAGGCAGCAATAATAGCTTGCTAGAAATGCTAGAAACCTTTCATCGGCGGAAAAATAATTCCTTGCGGACAAAACAATATAAATACATCAATCGTGGAATGAAAAGCATCTGTTTACCGCATTTTTATACTAACTCTCAAACAAAGAAGATAAATAGAGTCGAAAGATTTATCAGCAAGGGATTATTTTGTAGCATATGAAGGTTTCGTGCAGTTCTTGTAAGCGAGCAAATTAAAGTGAGTCGGCATGTCTGAGGATTTTTCAATATACTATGTTAGAAAATATCTAACTTGATTAAAAATCCGAGTTTGCTGACATTCGTGATATTTGACGGGCTGAAAATTTTATAAATAACGATTTATTATTTAAATTGGCATAGATATCAATTAAGCAATTTATTCCAAAATGTTGAATCGTCCTATAAAATAAGTATTATAATTTACAGGGTTAAATTTATGAAAAAAATCATTTTATTCTTTTTACTTTTTATAATTTTTTCCGGCAGGGCTTTTGCCGGAAGTGTTGATTATGAGACAATACTTAACAATTTGCCCACTATAGACATTTATTACGAACAAAAAGAAGATCCTGATGAACAGGCTGATTATATACAATACTTTAATTCGCCATATCCGCTTATCAGAACATCTTTCCCTTTAAGCTGCAAATCAATTAAGATTAAGCCAGGTTATTATCTCTTAACTCCAAGATCAAAAGACGGCTTTGAATTCATCATGTTTAAACAGAACGGAAAAATTGCCGGACTTGTTCCTGTTTATGAAAAGAGACTGATGACTCCTGAAGAAACTCAAAGATTATTTCCGCCACCTCCAAAACCTAAAACTACTATATGGTCTCTTCCATGGAGAAGTACAAAAGCAGTCACTAAAAAAAAGCTTGGAAAATATAAAAAACCTCCAGAACTCCCTCATGTTGCTCTTGAAGCAGATATCGTCGGTGGAAAGTATTTTGAAATAATACTTTATAGAGAAAATCATCTGTACAAAATGTTGTTTAAAATTGAAAAATAATTTTCCATAAAAAGATGCGGAAAAATTAGATTTTTTTTGCACCCTCCATGATCTAGTGTCAAGGCAAAAACATCGGCTCCTCGCCGCGGTTATTGCCTCTCACCTTTCCAAGGTCGGGTACGGAAAAAAACAATTTTTCCAAAAAATTAGATTTTTTCCGTACCCTCCATGATTAAGAATAATTAAGTTAATAAAACTTTTCTTTAAAATTTATTAACTTAAATGTTGATCAATGAATACGTGAATATTTTGAATTATTAATAAAAATTCATCAAAGACTCTATTGCATTTAAATCTCTTAATACTGCATACTGGAAAAACATAAAACCAGTTTTTATTTAGGTTAAGGTGTTTGACTTGGGTAAGTGCAAAAAAAGATTAAGTGCAAGAGCAAGGAATGAAAAACATCAACTCAACATATCAAGAAAAGAAGCTCTTGGTATCGTAGCTAAAGAACTTAATCAAGACCCGTCAAGCATATCTGCAAAAAAAATGATTTCACTATTTGGACTAAGCGCAGAAGAACTTGCAGAATCCGGTGTAACCTATGAAATACTCAGATCACTGGATGGACTGATTACTTAACGCTAAAAAACAACTATTTTAGGTAAAATACGTTAAAAAGAAATCTCTTTTACTAATTCTCTTATGCTATATTAAGAGAATTTTTTTTATGTTATTAAAGTAAGGGAAAAAATTCTATAATGTTGTTAATTATTTTTTAATACAGGAAAAATGAAAATGAGCAAAGTTTTAATTGTTGGTTCAATAGGTCTTGATTCTCTTGAAACTCCTTTTGGAAAAAAAGAAAACGTTCTTGGAGGATCAGTATCTTATGCATCAATAGCAGCGAGTTTATTCAGTCCGATAAATATGGTTGGCGTTGTAGGACAGGATTTTCCTGCTATATACGTTGATCTATTCAAAAGCAGAGGAATAAATACAAACGGTCTTGAATTCAAAGAAGGAAATACTTTTAGATGGAAAGGCTATTATGAATATGACATGAATCAGGCTCATACTCTGGAAACCCATTTGAATGTATTTGCTGATTTTAATCCTGTCTTGCCTCAGGAATATGTTAACAGCGATTTTGTTTTTCTGGCTAACATACATCCTTCTCTACAGCTTAATGTGCTGGATCAGATTGAAAAACCTAAATTTACAATGGTTGATACTATGAATTTATGGATATCCACTACAAAAAATGAACTTATTGAAGTTATAAAAAGAGTTAATATGGTACTTCTCAATGAAGGAGAAGCAAGGCAGCTATGTGAAACCCCAAATCTTGTAGCCGCTGCGAACCAAATTCTTGAGATGGGACCTGATTTTGTAATAATTAAAAAAGGAGAACACGGCGCTCTTATGTTTGATAAGATGGGTGAAATCTTCTCTTCACCTGCTTATCCTCTTGAAATAATTAAAGATCCAACAGGCGCTGGCGATACCTTTGCAGGCGGATTTATAGGTTATCTTTCACATACGGAAGAAATAAATACCTGTAATCTTAGAAAAGCAGTTATTATAGGTTCAGCATTGGCATCATTTACAGCCGAAGACTTTAGCCTTGATAAACTAAAAACAATATCTTTTGCTGATCTTCAGGAACGCTACAGTGAATTTGAAAAACTTGCCGCTTTCGAATCTTTAGGTCTCCTTCAGAAACAAACTGTAATTTAATTAAACCGATTACTGGTTTTATAAAATTTATTACAAAAAACACCCTTTAAAAAGGGTGTTTTTTGTTGACAGCATTACACATTCGGGGAATGTAATATGCCTTATGTAACTGTATTTTGTCATTGATAGTATCTCTGGAGGTGAATAACATGAATGACAATTACGAAAATTACGAAGAAGTTATAGAAGTTTGTTCATGCCCAAGACTTGGAGAACCTGCTCCGGATTTTGAAGCAGATACAACGCATGGAAAAATTAAATTCTCTGATTACAACAAGGATCACTGGGTAATTCTTTTTTCTCACCCTGCTGATTTTACCCCTGTTTGTACTACAGAATTTGTCGGATTTGCTGAAAAGCAGGAAGAATTTGATAAAAGAAACACCAAACTCATTGGCCTTAGTATAGATAGCGTATATTCACATATAGCATGGGTCCGAGAGATAGAAAAAAGCTTTGAGGTAAAAATTAAATTTCCTATAATAGCCGACCTTTTAATGGACGTTGCTCATATGTATGGCATGATCCATCCTGCAATGAGCGAAGTTCATGCCGTAAGAACAATCTTTATGATAGATCCTAAGGGAATCATCAGGTTTATGGTAACTTATCCGCAAAGCGTAGGCAGAAATATCGATGAAATTATACGAATACTTGATGCAATGCAGCTTGTTGATAAAGAAAATATTGTAACTCCGGTTAATTGGAAACCAAATGATAACGTAATAATTCCCCCTCCAAAAACAGTTGAAGATGCTGAAAAAAGAACACATGAAGGACATGAAGAATGCAAAAACTGGTTTTTATGTAAAAGAAAAGCATAATTTTAGTAAAAATCACCAAATTTAATATAAATGGGATATTATATAACATAATATCCCATTTATTCAGTTTTTATACCTAATATATATGCTATCTACCAATAAGCAATAGCAATATACCTGTAAAAAATACCGGAAAACAGCACATAAAAAACAGTTGAACTGTAAAATTAATTAAATCACCCATAAATTTAAATCCTCATTTTCATTATTGTTTTAATAATAATAAATATCTTAACTTTTTTAATAACTCAATTAATCCTCCATCGGGTTTAGTCCAGGTTATATTTAAAATAAGTTAGAATAGACTTAATACAAATAAAAAAAGATGTCTGAAACATCTTTTTTTATTTGTGAACTTCTTCTTCTGTTTTTTCGATATCTTTTTCCCTGATCTCAGTAATTATATCTTTAATATCTTTTTGTTCAAAACCGTTTTCTTTTTGAATTTTAATGGAAATACTGTTTCTAAGCAGTATATACAGTGTTAGAATAATAGCCGTCCAGAGAAGAGCAGCCTGCAAATAATTAATAGAAGGGCCACTGAATGTACTTGTTACTACGGCATTCCATCCCATCATAACAACCCAGATAGGAAACAGCATAAAACCGCAAAATATACCGGTAAAAATTATACCCACCAGAAGAATGCCTGATAATCCCGATATTTGAATAACTTTAAAGTTTTTATTCATGATGTTTTATTTTTCTCCTGATTGGACATTTTTAATAAGTTCTAAAAATTCTTCTTCATTTAATATTTTAACACCAAGTGCTACTGCTTTGTTATATTTAGAGCCGGGACTTTCTCCCACAACCACAAAGTCGGTTTTACTACTTACACTTCCTGAAACTTTGCCGCCTAATTCTTTAATTATATCACCAGCTTCGTTTCTATCAAAAGTAGATAATGTGCCCGTAAGTACAAATGTTTTGCCATCAAAAGGTCTTTCTTTTTCTATTTCGTCTTTTGATTCTTCAGTTTTTACTCCTATTTTTTTCAATTTTTCAATTAATTCAATATTTTCCGGGTCATCAAAATAAATTTTTATACTCTGCGCTATTTTTTCTCCTATTCCCTCAATACCGGCAAGATCTTCAATTGTCGCTAATTTTATATTATCAATTGAATGAAAATGTCTGGCTAAAATCTCTGCAGTTTCTTTTCCAACGTATCTTATACCAAGAGCGTTAATAAAACGTCCAAGAGGCCTGTTTTTACTTGCCTGTATGGAATTAATAGTGTTAGATGCAGATTTTTCTGCCATTCTTTCCAGTGAAAGTATATCCTGCATAGTCAGAATATAGAGATCAGAAGGATCTTTAACAAGATTGTTTTCTATAAGCTGGTTGACGAGTGAACCCCCGACACCGTCTATATCCATAGCTTCTCTGCTTACCCAGTGTTCAAGCCTGCCTCTTAATTGAGCACCACAACCCATTGTATTTGGACAGTAATATATAACTTCATTTTCTTTTCTGGCAAGCGGAGTTTGGCAAACAGGACAGTATTTGGGAAATTTAAACGGTTCACTATCCTCTTTTCGTGCTGATAAATCAACTCCTATTACTTTTGGAATAATTTCGGCTGCTTTCTTTACATAGACTTTATCACCTATTCTGAGTCCCAACCTTTCAATTTCATCTGCATTATGCAAACTGGCTCTTGATACGGTTGTTCCGGCAAGTTTTACAGGTTCAAGAATTGCAATAGGAGTGATTGCTCCTGTTCTTCCTATACTTATTTCAATATCTTCCAATATTGTCGGTGCTTCTTCAGGTGGAAACTTAAAAGCAATTGCCCATCTTGGACTTCTGGCTGTATATCCAAGCTCCTGCTGTTTAGCTATATCATTTACCTTAACTACCACTCCGTCAGTTGCATACTCTAGATCGAATCTTCTTTCGTCCCAGTATCTGCAAAATTCAAACACTTCATCAATATTTTTGCAGAGTTTGCTTTTCGGATTAACTTTAAATCCCATCTTTTTAAATATTTCAAGCGTTTTCCAGTGTGTGTCAGGCAATTCACCTTCAAGCCCAAGTACCACTCCACCATAAACAAAGATATCAAGATCTCTTTCTGATGTAACTTTTGGATCAAGCTGTCTGACAGAACCGCTGCCTGCGTTTCTTGGGTTTGCAAATTCCGGTTCTCCAAGTTCTCTTCTTTTTTCGTTAAGTCTTTCAAAAGAAATTTTTGGCATAAAGACTTCACCTCTTGCATCAACCAGTTCAGGAAGTTTGCCGTCAGGAGAAAACAGCTTTAATGGAATACTTTTTACAGTTCTGAGATTTCTTGTGATATCTTCTCCGACAAGTCCGTCACCTCTTGTTGCACCTTTTGTAAAAAGACCGTTCTCGTATGACAATGCAATTGCAAGACCGTCAATCTTAAGTTCGCATACAAGCTCTATTTTTTCTTCTTCGGAAAAATATTTTTTAACTCTATCAAACCAATCTGAAAGTTCTTCATCAGAATTGGCGTTATCAAGACTGTAAAGGCGAAATTTATGTTTTACCTGTTCAAATTTTTCTGAAACAGCAGCTCCAACTCGTTGAGTTGGACTGTCAGGCGTTACAAGCTGTGGATATGCATGTTCAAGCTCTTTTAATTCGTTCATAAGCCTGTCATATTCAGCATCTGATATTTCGGGAGTATCTTTTACATAGTAACGATAGTTATGATAATTGATTTTATCTCTAAGTTCCTGAATTCTTGCAGGTATATCAAATAAATTAAGATTTTGCATAAATATCCTTAAAATATCAAGATTTAACGAGATAATTTTACAATAAAAAAGATTAGATTGGATTTTGATATAATTTCTTTAAAAGAACAATAAAAGAGATAAATTTATGCATATAATTGACGCTTTAATTAAAACTTCTGATAAAAAGCCTGTATTATTTACCACTCCGGGTCACTGTCAGGGAAACTTCTTATCATCAAATCCAAATTTTCTTAAAAGCATTTATAAGTATGACTTTTCTGAAATAAACGGGCTTGATAATCTTCAAAACCCGGAAGGAGTTATTTTAGAATCTCAAAGATGGGCTGGCGAAGTTTATGGCAGCGGACATTCATATTATCTTGTAAATGGTTCTTCTTCGGGAATATTGGCTTTAATGCTATCAACAGTAAGGGACGGCGAAAAAGTCTTATTAGCAAGAAATATTCATAAATCAGTAATAAACGCTCTTGTTTTATCCGGCGCAATACCTGTCTGGATAGACATGGAATGGAGCGATGACTGGGATATTCCGGCAAGTGTAAATCTTGAAAGTATTAAAAAGGCATTTGATGAAAATTCTGATATTAAGTCAGTATGGTTAACAAACCCTACTTATGAAGGTGTAGTTACTGACATTTCTCCTATAGCCAAATTCTGTCAGGAAAAAGAAATCTTTTTAATTATAGATGAAGCGCATGGCGCTCTGTGGAATTTTTCAGACAAACTGCCCGAAACTGCAATAAAACAGGGAGCTGATGCGTCTGTTCAGTCTCTGCACAAAACGGCATCATGCCTTAATCAAGGAGCTATCCTACATTTAAGAAAAAATTCAAAAATTGATCCTGTAAAACTTCAACAGAGTTTGAATACTGTTAATACTACATCGCCTTCTTATCTATTGTTAGCAAGTATAGAAAGATCTATTGAGTATTTAAATTCTAATACAGGAAGAAAAAGACTCGATTGTTTGCTTGAAGATAATGATAGTTTCAGGCAAAAGTTGTCTGTTATAGAGAAGATAACTTTTCTTGAAGGAAATAATGAATTTCAGGTTGATAAAACAAAACTTTTTTTTGGGATTAAAGATGTTTCAGGTTATATGCTTGGAGATTTTTTACTTGAAAATTTTAATATAGAAGTTGAACTTGACAATAATAAAGGAGTTTTAGCCCTCACCAGTATTGGAACAAAAAGAAAGAAATTTAAAAAGTTGTCTGCTGCAGTTATTAAATCAGCCAGATTACTTAAAGAAATCCCTATTAAAAATACATCTTTCCCATTTATAAAGCCCGAAATGATTTATACTCCAAGAGAAGCATTTTATAAAAAATCTGTAAAAGTAAATCTAAAAGATAGCATAGGAAGGGTTAGCAAACAAACCATAGTTCCTTACCCTCCAGGAATTCCTGTTTTAATTGCAGGAGAGCTAATCCAGCAGAACCATACTGATTTGATTAAAAATAGAGATGAGATAGAAATAATAGTTGATTAAATATAGAAGTAGTCTCAAAAGTCCAAATTTAAAAATTTGGACTTTTGAGACTACTTCTATATGTTAATAATTTTTGATAAAAGAGAAGTATATGATATACTTTGGAAGATAAAAATAATTCGTAAGTTATTTATATATACGGTATTTAGAAAGCGTGGGAGAATTTAAGGTTATGGAGATTCTGAATTATTTAAATCCTGCAAGCTTTTACTTGGTATTTGCCATAGTTAGTGCTCTTTTAGTAATTCTCTATGGTTTTATAGTAAGAAAAAGCATTTTAAAACTTGATGCAGGCAATGCAAAAATGCAGGAAATAGCATCTTATATTGAAGAAGGTGCTAAAGCCTATATGAATAGGCAATATTCCACAATTGCTGTAGTAGCTTTAGTTTTATTTACACTTTTGTTAGTCGTTTTTGGGTTACAAAAAGGCTGGCAATTTGGTGCTTTCGTTGCAGTGGGTTATCTTGTAGGTGCCGGTTTTAGTGCTCTAGCTGGTTATATCGGCATGTTTGTTTCGGTTAAAGCTAACGTAAGAACAGCTGAAGCAGCTAGAACAGGTCTTGCTGCTGCTTTAGATGTAGCATTTAGAGGCGGTACAGTTACAGGTTTACTTGTTGTAGGTTTAGGTTTACTTGGTGTAGCCGGATATTACGCAATTACATCACAATTTTATCCTGTTACTGAAGCTGTAAAACCATTAGTCGGTTTGGCTTTCGGTTCCAGCTTAATTAGTGTTTTTGCAAGACTTGGCGGTGGTATTTTTACAAAAGCTGCTGACGTTGGTGCTGATTTAGTTGGAAAGGTTGAAGCAGGTATTCCTGAAGACGATCCAAGAAATCCCGCTGTTATTGCTGATAACGTAGGCGATAATGTAGGCGATTGCGCAGGTATGGCTGCTGACTTATTTGAAACATATGCGGTAACTGCAGTTGCTGCTATGCTCCTGGGTTCTATTCTGTTTAAATCTCAAATAGCAATTATCTATCCGCTTGCTTTAGCAGGCATTTCAGCCTTAGCTTCAGTTCTCGGAACTTTCTTTGTCAAGCTCGGCAAAGATAATAAAATTATGAAAGCCTTATATTGTGGTTTGATTGCAAGTGCAATTATTTCTCTTGTCGGATTCTTCTTTGTAACACATAGAATTTTTCCGGATGGACTTAACGGAATGTCACCTTTGACATTATGGATTGCTTCCTCAGTTGGTATTATAGTTACAGCTCTCCTTGTATGGATAACAGAATACTATACATCAACAGCCTATAGTCCTGTTCGTAATATTGCCAATGCCTCTGTGACAGGTCATGCAACAAATCTTATTGCAGGTCTTGCTTTAGGAATGAGATCAACAGCTGTTCCTGTTATCGTAATAGCTCTTGGAATATTAACTTCTTATTCATTAGCAGGTATTTACGGTGTAGCTTTAGCAGCGATGGCTATGTTATCAATGGCTGGTATTGTAGTTGCTCTGGATGCCTATGGACCAATAACTGATAATGCAGGCGGTATCGCTGAAATGGCAGATATGGGTGATGATGTAAGAAATGTTACAGACCCATTAGATGCAGTAGGTAATACTACAAAAGCAGTTACAAAAGGTTATGCAATAGGTTCAGCCGCATTAGCAGCAATTGTATTGTTCTCATCATATATTCAGGATCTTAAAGATGCAGCTATGGCTGTAGCTGGTGCAACTTTCGGTGTTGCCGAAAGAATAACATCCGCTTTTTCACTTTCAGATCCTTATATTATAGTCGGTTTATTTATAGGCGGTTTAATACCGTTCCTGTTTGCTTCTTATGCACTGGAAGCTGTTGGTAAAACTGCCGGTAAAGTTGTAGAAGATGTAAGAAGACAGTTCAGAGAAAAACCAGGAATCATGGAAGGTACAGATAAGCCAAATTATGCTTCAACTGTTGATATTGTAACCAAAGCTGCAATTCAGCAAATGATGATACCTGCACTTCTCCCTGTATTGGTTCCTATCGTTCTTCTTTTGATCGGTAAAATGATTCCTGTAGAATTTGCGGGAGCAAAAATGATCGGTGGAGTCCTTGTTGGAAGTATCGTTACCGGATTATTCGTTGCCATCTCAATGACAACAGGCGGCGGAGCATGGGATAATGCCAAGAAATACATTGAAGATGGAAATCTTGGAGGCAAAGGATCATTTGCTCATCAGGCAGCAGTAACTGGCGATACAGTAGGCGATCCTTACAAGGATACAGCTGGTCCTGCTATCAATCCGATGATCAAAATTCTAAACATCGTTGCACTTCTACTAGTTGCTTTCTTAGTGTAGCGAAATAAGACAGATATAAAATCAAAAAAAGAGTCGGGAATAATTTCCTGACTCTTTTTGTATTATAATAATCTGACAAGGTTTATTAAATAGGATGTACCTCCCATCAGCAAAGGTCTTGAGAAAGCAGAATAAAATTTATGATAAGAGAAAAAATTTTTGAATATGCAATAGCTGCAATAAATAAGACAATACTTTCCGGGAAGTTAGGAGAATTAAAAACCGAATTAACCCCTGAAATTAAAGCATATTTATCTATAGAAAAAACAAGAAACCCTGAATTTGGCGATTACGCGGTAAATATTTCACTGCTTGCAAGAAATGCAAGGATGGCTCCGCCTAAAATTGCAGAAGCGGTTTTAGATTTTATTGATCTTGATGATGTTGAAATAACTCAAATAGGCGGTTTTATAAATTTCAGGATCGGTAAAAACTTGTTAAATGAAAGCATTAAATCAATTATCGAGAAAAATAAGGATTATGGCAGAAATAATCTTGGAAATAATGAAAAAGTCCTCCTTGAATATGTCTCTGCAAACCCGACAGGACCTCTACATATAGGGCATGGCCGATGGGCTGCCGTTGGCAGTTCGATTGCCAACCTGATGAAATTTTCAGGATATAATGTTGACCAGGAATTTTATATTAACGATGCAGGAAATCAGATCAAGAATCTGGGTAAGTCTTTATGGATAAGAGTTTTACAGGTACTTGGATATGCCGCAAAATTTCCTGAAACAGAAGAAGAAGGCTCAAAAAGTTATTATCCCGGTGAATATCTGGTTGATGTTGCAAATGAATATTTAAAACAAAACAGAGACATGGCTGAAGAGTTTTATAAAAACAACACTGACCCTTTAAACCCTTCAGAAGACATTATAAAAGAGATGTCTAATTATGCAAAAGCATTGATGCTTGAAGAACAAAAGATTCTACTTGATAAATTCAGAGTTAATTTTGATACATGGTACAGTGAATCAACATTATATAAAGAAGGCAAGGTAGAAGCCGCCCTTGAAAAACTTGAATCTCACGATGAACTCTACAAAAAAGAAGACGCAACATGGTTTAAATCAACAAAATACGGTGATGATCAGGACAGAGTTATCATAAAGTCAGATGGTTTATATACTTATATGACAGCAGATGTTGCTTATCACTATGATAAGCTTCAAAGAGGCTATCAACGATTAATAAACATCTGGGGAGCAGACCACCATGGTTATGTTGCAAGAATGAGAGCAGCAATAGAAGCACTTGGTTATGATCCAAATTCTCTTGAAGTTCTTTTAGGACAGCTCGTTAATTTAATTATCGGCGGTGAGCAAATGAGAATGGGAAAAAGAAAAAAAATGCTTACTCTTGCTGATCTTATAGATGAAGTTGGAATTGATGCAACAAGATTCTGGATGATTATGAGGAGTATTGATACTACACTTGATTTTGACGTCGATCTTGCCAAATCCTGTTCCGATGAAAATCCTGTATATTATGTTCAATATGCTCATGCAAGAGCTTCCAGTATACTCCGCATGGCTGTCTCTGACAGATTAGATCAGGATACAGGTAATACTTTACCGCCTTTTATTACTATTGATGAATTAAATGATCTTATTAAGCCTGATTTTGATGATAGTATACTTAAAACGCTCTGGAATACAGCCGCAGAAAAGGAACTGGAATCCACGAAAGCTCTTATTGTTAAGCTTGAATCGTTTGAAGATGTTATTGTGAACAGTGCAAGACAAAGGGCTCCTTACCAGATAGCAAGATATGCGCAGGAATTATCAGGAGATTTTCATTATTTTTATACTTTCTCAAGAGTATTAAATATTGAAGATTCACTAATGAAAGCAAGGTTATGTCTGGTCTTTGCAACAAAACAGGTACTTGCAAATGCTTTAAGATTGCTTGGTGTCTCTGCTCCTGAATCTATGTAACGGCATAACAAAGGCTGTCCTGATCTAAGAGCAGCAAAGCTCACTTTGTCTAAAATATGGTATTATTAAATTAGTTATATAAACCATTGGGAGGAAGATATGTCACAAACGCCTATTTGCCCTGTTATTAGCGCTGGTCAGGATGTTATGCAAATTTGTACAGAAGAAAACTGTGCGTGGTATATGAAAGGTTATAAAACCTGTGCTATTTATATATTAGCTCATAACGCTGCTCTGGATATTAAGAAAAAACAATCTTCTTAAAATAATCTTGTTAATAAAAAAAGTCCGTAAATTTACGGACTTTTTTTATTATTATTTATTTGAATGAATTTCGCAAGTTAAAAGAAACGAGTTTTTATTTCAAAAACTTATCGTTTCCGAAATAACACTCCCACTTCGCTAATCGAAAAGTGAACTTACAGATTCATCATCATGAATTCTTGCAATTGCTTCACCAAGCAGATTAGCAATACTTAACTGAACTATTTTCTTTGATGTATGTGGTTTAAGAGGAAGAGTATTTGTTACTATTACCTCTTTTATTGGTGAATTTTCAAGTCTTTCAAGAGCAGGACCGCTGAACAAAGGATGTGCTGCACAGACATAAACTTCTGTAGCACCTTCTTTAATTAAGAGTTTGGCTGCTTCTGTTATTGTACCAGCTGTATCAATCATATCATCAACTAATATTGCTGATTTTCCTTTAACATCACCGATTAAATTCTCTACCTGTGCAATATTATGCGCCTGACGTCTCTTGTCTACGATAGCTAGAGGTGCATTAAGCTTTTTAGCAAATACTCTGGCTCTTTCAACACCACCAGCATCAGGACTTACAACTACAATATCTGATTCAAATTTCTTTTCTCTCAAGTATTTAATTAAAATTGGAGTAGCATAAATATGATCAACCAGAATATTAAAGAATCCCTGAATTTGTCCTGTATGAAGATCCATAGCAAGAATTCTGTCAGCACCTGCTGTTGTAAGTAAATCAGCAACTAATTTTGCTGAAATCGCTTCTCTGCCAGCAGCTTTTCTATCCTGTCTTGCATAAGCATAATAAGGAATAACCGCTGTAATTGATTGAGCACTTGCTCTTTTGAACGCATCAATTATAATTAAAAGCTCAATAAGACTTTTATTAGGATCACACAACGGCTGGACAATGAAAACATCATCTCCTCTGATACTTTCCTGAATCTGAACATAGATTTCACCGTCACTAAAATTTTTAATTACCATCGGACCTACATTTGTACCCAGATAATCTGCCATTTCTTCAGCAAGTTCAGGATTTGCTCTTCCGCTAAAAATTCTAATATCGTGAGTAGGCTTTATTCTTGTTTCCTTTTGAGACATTGGCAACTCTATAACCATCTTGTATCCTCCATTTATTAGAAATTATTTATCATTCATGGTCTTTTTGGTAACCCATTCCTCGATTACCGTTTGTCTTCCTCTGGCAATAGCCAGTGAGTTTTCAGGAACATCCTTTGTTATAACAGAACCTGCTGCAACATTGGCATTTTTTGAAATTTTAACAGGAGCAACAAGTACGGAATTTGAGCCTATTTTAACCCCATCTTCCATAATAGTCTTTGATTTAGCTTTCGTTAACGGATTATAATTGGCTGTAATTGTTCCTGCTCCTACATTTACATTTTTGCCCAAAGATGAATCACCTACATAACTTAAATGAGATACATTTGTAAACTCATCTATAGTTGATTTTTTAATTTCAACAAAATTGCCTATTCTAACATCGCTGCTTATTTCAACGTTATCCCTGATATGGGCAAAAGGTCCAATAGAACAATTATTTAAAATTATCGCATTAGATACTCTGGATTGGAATATTTTTACATTATTACCGGTTTTTACATTTCCGCCGATGAAAAGATGAGGGCCAAGTATGCAGTCTTTGCCAAAAATATTTTCTCCTTCAAAAATACAGCCTGGATAAATTACTGTATCCTGCTCTATTTGGGTTTCAGGAGAGATCCATGTACTGTCAGGGTCTATAATTGTTACGCCATTTTCCATTAAATTATCCAATGTACGTGAGTTCAAAAGATAATTAGCAGTTGCCAGATCAAATCTTGAATTTATGCCGAATATTTCATCATTATCTTCAAGGGTATAAGCCTGGACTTTAAGATTTTTTCTGACAGACCAGTCAACAATATCTGTTAAGTAGTATTCTCCCTGTTTGTTATTGGTTGTAAGCTCAAAAAATGCAGGTGATACCTGTTCCCATTCTATACAATACACACCGGCATTAACTTCATTAATCTTTTTTTCTTCAGCGCCTGAGTCTTTTTCTTCAACTATCTTTTTAACGCTGTTATCAGGGTTTCTGATAATTCGCCCGTAATTCTTTGGATCGTCAAAAACAGCTGATAATACAGTCAGTGCTGCATTATTTTGTTTGTGAAAATCTATAAAACTTTGCAATGTTTCTGATGTTAAAAGCGGAGTATCACCACATAAAACAATGACAGTCCCTTTAAAAGATTTAAGACTGTCATAAGCTTTAAATACTGCATCACCTGTTCCGAGTTGAGGTTCCTGCTTTATAGAAACAATGGGTTTACAGCTTTCTTTATAAGTATTGTTAATAAAATCCGCAACTTTTTCAGATTGATGACCAACTATGGTAAATATTTCATCAATTGAAGATAACTCTAATACTGAGTTAATAACTCTTTCGAGCAATGTTTTACCAACAACCTTGTGCAACACTTTTGGAAGAGATGATTTCATTCTTGTTCCTTTGCCTGCTGCAAGAATTATGGCTTTAATTTTATTGCTTGAATTCATTTTATCCTCGTTAAAAGTATAAACTTTTAAAAATTCTTCATGTTTATTATTAAACAAAAATGCTTTCATGGGTTGATTTTTAAATTATCAAAGTTACATTTTATTTACAAAAAGTATTAAATTCTCATTAAAAATGAAAAAGGCAATTTAAAAACATCCTTTGTTTTATTATTTATGTAAATTATTAATTAAAGCTAAACATATGAAACTGAATCCATATTCGATTATAAAAAGAAATATGCCAATACCTGCATTAATCCGCAGAAAACCTCCGCTGCAAGGTCTGAGAGGTTATAACGGTTATGATAGAGCTGCCGATCTGCGTACTGATGGTTTGCTGGAAAAGTGGTATGTTGATTTAAAGTCAAAATATGCATTATATAAGGTAAAGAAAATATTAAAAGACAAATTAGAAAAAGATCCACCTGTTTCAGAGGTCGAGAAAAAAGCACTTTTAAAAGAACTTTTCCCTTCCGGTTTTCAAAATGTCAAATTAAAACAAAGCAGTAACGTTGGCGATTGTTATCTTATAGCTTCCCTGCAGGCTTTAATTAATAAAGCTGATGATAAATTATCTCTCGAAGATTTTTTCTCAAGCATTATAAGAAAACAGAAAGATGGAAGTTTTAAGGTTATTTTTCCGGGACAAAATGAATTTCCAATTATAGTAACAAAGGAAGAAGCTGAATTTGGTCAGGTTGTACCCAGGGAAAATTCCAGAGAAATTATTTACGAGCATGCAAAACCCATAGATGCGGATACCGGTTTTAAAATTATTGAAAGGGCTTATGGCCGTCTTAGAAGACAGTTAGCAATATTTGGCTTATTGAGTAAAATTCCGAAAAGTAAAATGGAAGATACACTCGTATTAATTAATGGAGGTTTTGGAAATGATGCACTCCATGATTTGACGGGATGGAAATCTGTATTTATCAAAAAACCTTATAAAATGCGTAGATTTCTTGATAAATTTGCAAAAAATCCCGACAAATATTTAATGACCGCAGGAACAGTTCCTGAAAGATATGCTCCTACAATATTTCATGTAATACGTACTAATAACGGAGATAAAATTGTTTTTATGGATGAAGCTCGTGAAATTATGACAGGTCATGCTTATTCACTGAAAAGTGTAAATCCTGAGAAAAAGGAAGTTTTTCTTACAGATCCGAATGTTCCATCAAAAGAAATTAAAGTTAGTTACAAAAATTTTCTTAGATATTTTTCCGATATAGCAGGGGTGAAAGTTCCTAAAAAATCAGCTTTTCAACTATAAAACTTTTATTGAATCTGTTTTAATATTTCTAACTCTGACAATGATTTTCTGGTAATAGTTTCAACAAATTCTTTATAAGTTTTAGTAGATCTATTTAAATCTTTAATATATTCGTTAGCTTGAGAACTTTTATCATTAAAATTCTTTAGAAATGCCCGAACAGCTTTGTGAGAATAATATTCTGCATATTTGGCTGAATTTTTGGAAATATCAGGATTAACAAGATTTTTCATATCAAGATCGTTAAAATATAAATGAAGAACCCCTTTATCGAAACAAAGATTTATACTATCAGTGTGTAATGAAATATTATTTGCCAATAAAACTGCTATTTCTTTAGAAATTTGAGAAAAGAAACCGGCACATTTTTCATTATCAACATGATCATTTGCATTAATCACAGGATTAATATTATGAGATCTTTCTTTAAAATCAAATATTTGAAAAGAATGAGAAGAATATGGTTTCATGCGTATTGCAGGGAAATCGTATCCATTCACTTTAATGGGATATATTTCTGAAATATCATTGACTTTTAAACCAAGTTTCCTTAAAATTTCTGTATTTTTGGGCTCATTTAGAGCATTCTGCCATCTCTGAGCTTGCAATTCAGGATAATTGGCACGTGCACAAATTGCAATAGCATAGGGAATATCATTAATTTTTACCTGATATACCGCTTTTGTGCCTCCTGAATTTAAAAATTCAGGATAGATTTTTTTGCCGTTTATTTGAAAAATAAAATCCTTTTTTTTTCTTATTCTTGAATTCATAATTAAATGCAGATTTTCAGGATCAAGCATTTTATCTAAATCTAACGGGATAGTTGTATTTGATTTATTTATCAAGCCTGCAATCTTTTTAAATAATTCAAATACAGATTTCTTTTTAGAAACAATTTGCTTTTGTCCATCACCAATGAGCCCCTGAAATTGTATTCTATCTCCTGCAAGTCTGATTTTTGGGCTTTGAATTCTAAAATCATTATTATTAAATTTTTGTGTTGAAACCAGATTATATATTTTCAAGACAACTTTTCCTGTATCACGTTCTTTATTTAATAAGGAAAAACAGAAACAATTATTGCCTCAAAAATTTAGCTATATAATATAATTTATGGAAGAAATTAGTTTAATAGAAGTAAATGACAAACAATCGATTGCTTTGGTTGAAGCTTTAGCCGGTGAAATCTGGCATGAGCATTATGCTCATATACTTGACAAAAGCCAGATTAAATATATGACGGAAAAATTTCAATCTAAAGAAGCTATTTTTGAACAAATAAAAGAAGGCTATAAATACTACTTAATAACCTGCGGAGAAAATTACTCAGGCTATTTAAGCATAATTTTTAAAGTTGATTACCTGTTTTTAAGTAAAATATACCTGAAATCAAACAGCAGGGGAAAAGGTATCGGCAGGCAAGTTTTAGAATTTGTTGAAAAAATTGCTAAAGAACAGGAATTAGCCAGAATCAAGCTTACTGTGAATAAAAATAATATAAATACAATAAAAGCCTATAAGAAATGGGGATTTGAAATAACAGATTCCGTTGTAAGTGATATTGGCAACGGTTTTGTTATGGATGATTATGTTATGGAAAAAATTATCAGCTAATCCATGATTTTTTATTCAGCAAATGCATCAGGCTTTTTCAGGTCATCAACAAATTCATCAATTAGCTCTTTAGTAGTAGAGTTCATTGTGTATATGTGTGAATAATGCCTCTCGGATCCATTAATTAAAAATGTCTGACAGGAAAGTGTGTATTTGAATACAATTTTGTCATTTGGCTTTCTGAAACGTATAGTCAAAGATAATGGCGTTCTTTCTATCCATAAATCAAGACCTGGATAGAAAGATTGAACAATTTTTAGCTGACCCTCAGTATAGCAGGCAAGATCTTCACATCTAATAGCTTTATTTATCTGAGACTCATAGGAATTACATGCAAGATAATCCCATAAGATCACAGCTGATAATCCATTTCGGGAACCGGCAAAGGTCGTATCAGGAGAACCGATATATTCGGGATCATCCGGCGGAAACAACTGATACTTTACTTTCGTCATAAATACTCCGCATGGCCATGGAGCACCAATCCATTTATGACCGCTCATAACAATTGAATTAACCCATGGAAGGCGAAAATCAAATACAGATTCACAGTAATAAATTTTTTTCTGCTTATAAGCCATTTCAATAAAAGGCATATAGGCTGCTCCAAGTGCTGCATCAACATGAATCCAGTAACCGTTGCGAATATCAGCATGTTTTTCTCTGTCATAGGTAACTGTGCGATCTATCAGTCCGTACTTTTCAAAGATAGGCATTAACTTCTCACCCAGGGTTTTTATATCATCGCATGCTCCTTTAAAAGTTGTTCCATAGTTACAGCATATAAGGATTGGATAGCCTTTTGATGCAAAGAACTCAACCAGAATAGCAAGCTTTTCAATATCAATCGAGCCAGAACCTAACTTACCGCCAACTGATGGAACTTCATAAAATTCTTCTGTCCATTCTCCCGAAGGATTTAAAGGATTCTGCTTGGGATAGAATCTCTTTCCAATTTCATAAAATGTTGGTACATTAAGAACTCTCATAGCTTTGATAATTGAATAGTGAGTATCTTCCGAGAAAAATGCTACAGGTGTATAAGCATTGGGGTTATCCTCTATAGAAACCGCACGGGCATATTCTTTTCTTCGTAATGAATGAGAGTGATTCGGCTTATCAACTAAAAGCTTTCTTCCTGCCAGATAATCTCTTGCATTCCAGATGCCGTAAAGATTACCCTCCGTACTTCCCATCGTTAGCACATATCCCCAATAACTTTCAGGATCTTTTGGATTATGAGGTTTTTTAGCCTGCCATAGCTCTGCATAATAATCAAGCACGGCTTTTTCCATGCCTTTGCTGTTCATAGTAAAATTGCCATGTATAAACGGATCACCAATATTATTGATGTGATAGTTGAGAAATTTTTTGATATCTTCTTCGTATTTAAAATCATGACTATTTTGGTATCCCAAAAAACAATTTGTTTTGATTTCAATGTATTTAACAAATGTGTCTAAAGCATTTGTGCGGTTTTCATCACTTAATCCATCAGATGAGAGCGTAAATAATTTATCATCTATGAATTTTTTATCGTTACTCATAACTATTCCTAAAATTTTTTACTTATTAGGAATATGAAAAAACAAAAGTTTTCAAATGCCATTCCTCCTCTGTAATATTTACAATAAGGTATATTATTGAATGAATTAAAAGCTAATATTTTCTAAAAAATAAAAAAATGATTCTACAGAGCTAGCAATTTTGGAGACAATATATACTTTATATATATATGGAGTAATTGGTAAATTATTTATATTTAGAAAAGGAGCTATTAATGGAAATTGCAAAAACTTCAGGACAAGTACAGGGATCAAGGCCAGCAGGACCTCCACCAGACATGGCACAAATAGAAGCAAAGGTAAAAGCCTACGCTAAGGAAAATAATATTTCAGAACAAGAAGCCGCTAAAGCACTGGGACTCCCACCAAAAGGCAGTCAACCTCCAGCTCCACCACAATTTACTAAACAACCGGAAGGAAACCTCTGGGAATAAATGATTTAGAAGCTGTCTTGTTAAAGTTGAATCGCCTTGCCAAGCAAGCCGCTTGCAACTTTAACCGCAGTCCAAAGGTCGAGCCTGTAATTAAATCATAGTTTGATTTTTGTATTTTTAACCAGACAGGCTCTTAGAGTTCTTAATTAAAAAATTTAAAATAGCTCGCCAATTTTAAGCGAGCTATTTTAAATTTTATAATTAGTTTTCATACCCAAAAATATATTGATGAAATCATTATTATTTGAGAAAATAACTATAAATTAATTATTGGAGACTGGATTATGAAAAAAGTCTTTTTTTGTTTAGGTTTGATGCTTGTAATTGCTTCCCCTGTAGTGGCTCAGGACTGGAAGGATAATCCGTCTAACTGGAATAATAATTCAAGCAACTGGCAAAATAACCCATCTAATTGGGAAAATAACCCAAGTAACTGGAATAATTCCCAGAGTAACCCTAAAGCTAATTTAATTTATGACAATGAGGGACATGCTACAGGTTATGTAGTACCAAAATCAAATGGATCGGGTGTTAATATATTTGATTTCAGCGGAAAAAACAAAGGTTACTATAATTATTAATATGTTCTTATATCTGTTTTATTAATATCCAAAGTATTTGTGCATTTGTTTGGCCATTTTGAATTGCTTATCAATAAGTGAAATAAATGTATCTATATCGCTATTGCATTTTTCTGTATATAATTTAACGATCATCTCAGGGGTTATGGCATTAATAGCATCCTGTCTGTTTATACTTCTTATAAATTCCACAATATCAAAACGACCTTTATCGGCACATGCACATAAGATATTAACTGCACCCATATTCTTGCCTGTAATCTGCTGAATTATCTTAAATTCCGTTTCTTTATTTCTTGCCATATCATTCTCCAAATAAATATTTTCTACTATATTATTTTATTCGTACAAAGCTGCCCGTCTTTTCTTTATTTTTGGATCAACTATATACTGATCATATGTAGTTTGTTCGTTTATCCAGCCTTTCGGGGTAAGTTCGATTATGCGGTTTGCGATAGATTCAATAAACTGGTGGTCATGCGAAAGAAATAATACAGTACCGGGAAAGCTTATCAGCGCATTGTTCAATGCTTCAATTGACTCCAAATCAAGGTGATTGGTAGGTTCATCCATTATTAAAACATTTGCACCCGTTATCATCATTTTGGAAAACATACAGCGAACTTTTTCTCCTCCTGACAATACATTGACCTTTTTAAGAGATTCTTCACCGGAAAATAACATTTTTCCGAGAAATCCCCTGATAAAATTCTCGTCCTTATCTTTGGAATATTGACGAAGCCAATCAATCAGATTCAAATCATCCTCAAAATATTTGCTGTTTTCTTTAGGAAAGTATGCCTGATTAGTTGTAACTCCCCATTGAAAGCTTCCTTTGTCAGCTTTTTGCTCTCTTGTAATAATTTCAAAAAGAGTTGAAGCCGCCAGATTATCTCTGCCCACAAAAGCAATTTTTTCTCCTCTTTCAACCGTAAGACTGAAATTCTTAAACAAAACGCTGTCATCAACAGATTTAGACAATTTTTCAATATGCAGAATGTTATCACCCGCTTCTCTCTCCGATTTGAATATAATATAAGGAGATCTTCTTGAAGAAGGCTTAATTTCTTCCAAAGTTAATTTGCTCAATACATTTTTTCGGGAAGTTGCCTGTTTTGACTTCGATGCGTTTGCGCTAAACCTTGCAATAAAAGTCTTTAATTCTTCCATCTTCTCTTCAGTCTTCTTGTTCTGATCCTGTTTTTGCTTTAATGCAAGCTGGCTTGCTTCACGCCAGAATGAAAAATTTCCGGTATAAAGCTGAATTTTGTTATAGTCAATATCTGCTATATGAGTACAGACTTTATCCAGGAATTGTCTATCGTGGGAAACAATTATAACTGTATTTTCAAAGTTTATAAGAAATTCTTCAAGCCACATAATAGTATCAACATCAAGATGGTTCGTAGGTTCATCCAGCAGCAGAATGTCAGGATTGCCAAACAATGCCTGTGCAAGAAGAACTCTGATTTTATCGCTGCCGCTAAGCTCACTCATCTGGCAATTATGAAGCTCTGTTTTAATCCCTACACAATCCAAAAGAGTTCCTGCCTGCGAATCTGCTTCCCATCCGTTAAGTTCGGAAAACTCACATTCTAACTCTGCAGCTCTGATACCGTCTTCATTATCGAAATCAGGCTTTAAGTAAATGGCATCTTTTTCCAGCATAATATCATAAAGTCTTTTATGCCCCATTATTACGGTTTCTAATACTTTGAATTCATCAAATTCAAAGTGGTTCTGTTTTAATACAGCTATTCTTTTCCCTGTTGCTATGGAGACATTTCCTTTAGATGGTTCTATCTCTCCTGACAGGATCTTTAAAAAGGTAGACTTTCCCGATCCGTTTGCTCCGATCAATCCATAGCAATTTCCGGGAGTAAATATTATGTTTACATCTTCAAATAAATCACGGCTTCCAAACCGCAATGTTAAACCGCTTGTGCTTATCATGTCTCTTCTATATCCTTACAATTATCTGTTTTTACTATTTATTTCTACTGCCAAATTCTTTATTATCGGTATTTTAAAGTAAAAAGTTATAAAGGGTGAGCCATTTGCCCACCTTAATTATTAATCTAGCATAAAAGCTTTTCAAAACCAAAAATATAGCAATGTGAAATTTCTCTGATGTTATAATTTTCTTTATAATGACAAATCTATAAGGTTAAATAACTTTGATAACTCAATTACGTCAAAAACCTCTCGAAGTTTTACACTCGGTTTTTGGGTACAGCTCATTCAGGGATAAACAGGCAGAAATCATCGATCATATTATTAATGGAAAAGATGCATTAATATTGATGCCTACCGGAGGAGGAAAATCTCTTTGCTATCAAATTCCTGCATTATGCCTACCCGGAGTTGCTGTGATTGTTTCACCTCTTATTGCTTTAATGCAGGATCAGGTTGAGTCTTTGAAACAATTAGGAATAAGGGCTTCTGTTTTAAATTCAACCCTGTCAGCCAGAGAATCGTCAGAAGTAGAAGAGAAAATGCGTAATGGCGATCTGGATATAGTATATGTTTCTCCTGAAAGATTAAATACAGAAAGTTTCCTTGATAATATTGAACAGTGTCAATTATCTCTTTTTGCTATTGATGAAGCACATTGTGTTTCGCAATGGGGACATGATTTCAGGCCTGAATATCTTGAATTTTCTAAATTAAAGGAAAGATTTCCTTTAATTCCTCGTATTGCACTGACAGCAACTGCGGATGAACTTACACGCCAAGATATTGTAAAACATTTAGGGCTCGAAAAAGGCCGTATATTTATTTCCAGCTTTGACCGTCCTAACATTCGCTATCGCATTATGGCAAAAGATAATGAAAAGAAGCAGCTTTTAACTTTTTTAAATGACGAACATAAAGGAGATTCAGGTATTGTTTACTGCATTTCCCGTAATAAAGTTATGGAAGTAGCAAAATATCTAAAAGAGCATGGTTATAATGCTTTTCCTTACCATGCCGGCCTTAATAAAGATAAAAGAACTAAAAATCAGGATCGTTTTATTAAGGATGACGGAGTAATTATGGTAGCAACTATCGCATTTGGAATGGGAATAAATAAACCTGATGTCAGATTCGTTGCTCATTTAGATCTGCCAAAAAGCGTGGAATCTTATTATCAGGAAACAGGCAGGGCAGGTCGTGACGGCCTTCCTTCTGATGCATGGATGGTCTATGGAATTGAAGATATTGTTAAATTACAACAATTTATTATTAGATCTAATGCTGATACAGAACATAAAATACTTGAATACCAAAAGCTCGATGCCTTAATTGGTTATGTAGAAACTGTCAGATGCAGACGTCAGGTTTTATTGGAATACTTTGGCGAAAAATCGGAAGCTCAGGCCTGCGATAATTGTGATACATGTCTTGAACCGGTAAAAACTTTTGACGGCACAATTGCGGTTCAAAAGGCTTTATCCTGTATATATCGAACAGATCAGATGTTTGGGATAACACATATTATTAATGTTCTTATTGGAAAGGAAGATGAGAAAGTAAAGAGATTTAACCATAATAAATTAAGTACTTTTGGCATAGGCAAGGAATACGACAAGTCTCAATGGAAGTCTGTTTTCAGACAAATTATTGCATCCGGGGTAGCAATTGTTGATATGGAATCCTATGGAGCTGTTAAATTGTCCGCAAATTCAAATAAAATTTTGCGCGGAGAAGAAAAAATTTATTTGCGCAGTGACGTTATGGATAGAAAAACAAAGAAAACAAAAAAAGCTGCTGCTGGAAAGCGTTCTGTCCTGACAAATGCAGAAGATGAGACTTTATTCCAGAAATTAAAGTCTCTCAGATTATCTCTTGCAAAAGAACAAAAGATTCCACCATTTATAATTTTTCACGACAGTACTTTAGTCGAGATGGTACACAAAAAACCTGAAAATCTGGCTGAATTCTCAGATATTTCAGGAGTGGGAAAAAACAAACTCGATCGCTACGGCAGCTCTTTCATTGAGATTATAAAAGAGCATAATGATTAATAATAGGCTTAACAGCCTGTAAGGCTATTTTTTGTCTGCAGGTTTGCTGCTAAATTCAGATACAACTTCTTTACCTTTTTTAGGTTTGTTTTGTTTTGGTTTTTTTACTTCTCTGGATCCTTTATCTTTTGCCATATAAAACTCCTTTACGAATTAATAAATATTGTTATTCACACAAAAAAAATATAACTATTTATTTAATAGTAACATAGTCTCATATAATTGATTAAGCGAAGTGAAAACTATCAAAATTTTTGTTACCTGCTTAATTAATATTAAATTATAAATTAATTTTCTTAACTCAGGAACTATTTTGCCTAAATATTGGTCATTATATTTAACAATCTCAATAAAAAGAGAATTAGTAATAAATAGGTTTTTGAAGTAAGCAGTTTAGATATTCATTATCTCGGTCTCATTCAAAACGTATTAAATGGCAAAAGGAGCCCAAAATAATGACATATCAAGATATAACTTTACAATGCGCAGATTGCGGTTATGATTTCGAATTCACAATAAGTGAGCAGGAATTCTACGCTTCGAAAGGTCTTACAAATCAGCCAAAGAGATGTAAACCCTGTCGTAATGCAAAAAAAGGTTCAGGCAGCTATGGTGGCAATAGCCAAAGAAAAATGTACGATGTAGTTTGCTCAGAATGTGGAGCAGATGCACAGGTACCTTTCCAGCCATCTGGCGACAGACCTGTTCTTTGTAAGACTTGTTATTCCAATTCTTATTCAAGAAGATAATTGTAAAAAATTAAAAGAGAGCCTCAAATGAGGCTCTCTTTTTTTACACATGGATATTCATACAAAATTATTTTTCTTTATTCATTTTGGCAGGGTCAAGTTCCCGGTAAAGGGAAATTAGCTGAAACTCTCTCACTGTCATTGCGAGCGACCGAAGGAAGCGTGGCAATCTAACCAATTCAACGGATTATTACAAACAATAAATACTGGATTTTGGGCTGTTTTAATCTATGATTATTGACAAGATCCTCACGTCGCTGAGTTTATACTGAGCTAGCAAAGCATAGTCGAATGTGCTCCTCAGGATGACAAGTTGGTTAGCTTTTGAAGACTTTGCTCAGCTCTGGGAAAAAATCCCCTGCTTTGCTGCCGAAATCCTCTCCTTTATGTTACTATCCTAAATGCCGAACTTATTTGGAAATGAAAAAATGAATGAAATATTCGTATTAAAAAATATTGCACAAGAACTCAATATAAAAGAATTTTCAGTCTCAAATACAATTGAGCTGCTTAAAGATGATGCCACCATCCCCTTTATTGCAAGATACAGAAAAGAAAAAACCGATGGGCTTGATGAAACTCAGATAAAAAATATTAGCGAGAGATTTGAATACTATAAAGTACTTGAAAAAAGAAAAGAAACTATTCTGGAAACCATTAAGGGACAGGGGAAACTGACTCCCGAACTTGAAAAATCAATAATATTATGTACAGAAAAACAAAAACTTGAAGATATTTATCTTCCATATAAACCTAAAAAACGAACAAAAGCTGCCATTGCAAAAGAGAAGGGCTTAGAACCTTTAGCGGATATGATCTTTATGCAGTTACCTGTTAAAGGCTCAAAAGAAGAAATTTTATCTGGATATTTAAATCCTGAAAAAGGTGTGAATAATTCTGATGACGCTTTATCAGGTGCACTTGATATAGTAGCCGAAAGAATATCCGATATGGCTGATATAAGAAGCTGGCTCAGAAATTTTGTTTTAACAAACGGACTTATATGTACAAAAGTTAAAAAAGACTGGCTAAATAAAAAGTCTAAATTCGAAAATTATTACGACTTTTCAGAACCTGTAAAAAGATCTCCGTCTCACAGAATCCTTGCGATGAAAAGAGGAGAAAAAGAAGGCGTTCTCTCTTTGCAGCTAAGTATTGAAGATGAAAGAGCCCTTATATTTATAGAGTCTAAAATAGTAACAAACCGACAGTTTGTTTTTTATGAAGATATTATCAATGCTATAAAAGATAGCTATAAGAGATTAATTTATCCTTCCATAGAAACAGATGTGATGAATTTTAAAACAGAAGAAGCCGAAAAAGAGGCAATTAATGTATTTTCAAGGAATCTTAAAAATCTCCTGCTGTCACCGCCTGCCGGAAATAAAATGATACTTGGCATTGACCCCGGATTTAGAACGGGATGCAAGACGGCTGTTATAGACAGAAACGGAAATTTTAAGGAATACAGTGCAATTTTTCCTTTTGAAACAAACAGGAAAGATCAGGCTGAAAAAATCATTCTGGACTTTGTCAAAAGGTATGAAATAGAACTGATTTCTATCGGCAATGGCACAGCATCAAAAGAAACAAACGTTTTTGTTAATCAAATAATCAAGAAAAATAACTTGAAAGTAAAGGCTGTTATGGTAAATGAAGCAGGGGCTTCAGTTTATTCAGCCTCAGATGTAGCAATAAAAGAATTTCCTGATCTTGATATTACAGTAAGAGGTGCAATAAGCATCGGCAGAAGACTGCAGGATCCTCTGGCAGAGCTGGTAAAGATCGATCCCAAAGCTATAGGAGTAGGGCAGTATCAGCACGATGTAAATCAGCCGGAGCTTAAGAAATCTCTTGATTTAACTGTTGAATCAGCTGTTAACTTTGTCGGAGTAGAATTAAATACGGCCTCTTCAGATCTTTTGTCGTATGTTTCAGGTATAGGATCTGCTGTTGCACAAAATATCATAAAGTACAGGAAAGAAAACGGCGATTTTAAGAACAGAAAAGAGCTTCTAAAAGTTTCCAAACTTGGCAACAAAGCTTTTGAACAATGTGCAGGTTTTTTAAGAATACGAAACAGCAAAAATCCTCTTGATAATTCCGCAATCCATCCTGAGAGCTATTCTGTTGTAGAAAAAATGGCAAAAGATCTTGGTGTAAAAATCGAAAATCTCATAGGCAATGAAGAACTGATTTCAAAAATCAGGCTGGCTGATTATGTAACAGCTGATATCGGTTTAATGACATTAAAAGATATAATTAATGAACTTAAAAAACCCGGTCTTGATCCCAGAAAAGAATTTTCCAGCATACAGTTCAGCTCTGAAATCAATGAAATTGCCGACCTTAATACTGGAATGGAGCTTGAAGGCGTCATCACAAACGTTACTAACTTCGGTGCTTTTGTTGATATCGGAGTACATCAGGACGGATTGATACATATTTCAAAATTAAGTGACAGGTATGTCTCAAACCCCCACGAGATTGTTTCAGTCGGCGATAATGTCAAAGTAAGAGTAGCCTCTGTCGATAAAGAACTGAAAAGAATCTCCCTGGAGAGAATCTTCTGACAAAAAAGCTACTTAAAGAATGCTTCAGAAATCCCATCTATGAAAAACTGACAAGCAAGAGCAGTTAGCAGAATACCGAATATTCTATTAAGAACGTTAATTCCTGTTTTTCCCAGGAACTTACTTATTGAGGCTGAGAACTTCAGTACGATCCAGCATATAAGCATATTGGCAGCAAGTGCTAAAAGTATAGCCAGCTGTTGTACTATATCTCCCTGCGTCTGTTTCATAAACAGTATAAGCATTGTAATTGTAGCTGGTCCTGATAATAACGGTATAGCGAGCGGAAATACTGAAATGTCACGTTTATTCAATGCTTCTTCTTGCTCTTCTTTTGTTTCAGTTCGGATTGCAGACATAGGTTTCGCTAACACCATATCTATTGATAAAAGTAATAAAAGAATACCTCCTGCTATTCGAAATGCTGCTAACTTTATGCCCAGTATATTTAAAATGCTGGCCCCTGATAATGTAAATAACAACAAAATTAATGACGCAATAAGAACTCCATTAATTGCCATTCTTCTTCTGTAATCTGCACTGGTATTACTGGTTAAAGATACAAATATTGGAGTAACACCTATAACATCAATAGTAAAGAAAAGAGCCAGAAAAATAACCAGTATCGAATTTATAAAATTCAATATCTTAAACTCCCTAAGGCTCATTAATTATAGAAACTAAAATGATAAATACAATTCACAATTAAATTAACGGACAGATAGAGTAGTCTGTAGATTAGGATTAAAACCAACCAATAATATTACATCAATACAAACCGCCCAATGGTGATTATGCTTTTAAAATACTGTAATATTCCTGAATTTCATCTAATAACACAGCACATAGTGGTATATTATTTAATTTAGCTGCATTTTCAAGTTTTAAAGCAAGTTCATTTAGCTCATATATTCGTAAATTACCGCTAGAACCTTTCATCGTATGAGCTTGAGAAGCTATGAGTTTAAAATTGTCTTCGGAAATAGCCTTTAGAATGTTTTCTATCATCAAAGGAATTTCTTTTAAATATTCGTCTAAAAATTCTTCTGCTTCCTCATTAGAAAGACCTGTATTCCTAACGATTTCAGAAAGAATTGAACTGATTAAAATCAATTTTCTTTCTTGTTTGTCAAAAGGAGTATCTATCGGTAAATGTTTTTTTACTGTTTCTATCAGCTTTTTGTTATCGATAGGTTTGCTAATATAGTCATCCATTCCATAAGATAAACACTTATCAACATCACCATCAAGCGAATGAGCTGTTAAAGCAATAATCGGAATATGTTTTGTATTTCTTTCAAGCATCGCTTTTGAATCTTCAATATTTCTTATTTCTCTTGTAGCTTCATAACCATCCAGAATCGGCATTTGACAATCCATTAAAATCAGATCATAAGACTTGTTTTTATATGCTTCGATTGCTTCAACTCCATTTGATGTGATATCACATATAAAATTAGCCTTGCTTAAAATCTTTGTTGTTAATTTTTGATTTGTCTTGTTATCTTCGACGAGAAGTATTTTAAATTTATTATTGAACTGATTTTCTTTAATAATGTGTTTAGTGATAAGAATATCTTCATTCAAATTATCCTGCTCTGCTTTTATTTCCAGTGCAAGGGTAATACATTCCAGTAAATCATTCTTTCTTATCGGTTTGGTTAAATAACCTCTAAAGCCGGTTTCTTTTGCTGCTTTTGCATCTCCTCTATGGGCATGAGAAGTAATTAATACAAGAGGGATATGTTCACATTCAGGTATTTCCCTTATTTTAGATGCAAGGGTCATTCTATCCATATCAGGCATGAGATAATCAAGAATAATAATATCAACATTTACCTCTGATTTTAATATTGAAATCGCATTTTCAGAATGGTTTGACTCATAAACATTGCATCCTGTCTCTTTCAAATAGTATCCTGCCACTTTTAAATTTGTTGAATTATCGTCAATAATAAGAACATTTATATTGCGTAGGGCTTTTGCAGCAGGTTTTGTTAACTCGGAATCTGAACATTTTTTAAATCTGGCAGTGCATGTGAATGTAGAACCTTTTCCTTCTTCACTTGATACACTTATATCGCCATTCATCATATTAATTATTTTCTTGGAAATAGCTAACCCAAGACCTGTTCCGCCAAATTTTCTTGTAGTTGAGGCATCTGCCTGAGCGAATGATTCAAAAATCTTATTTAATTTATCTTTTGGTATACCAATTCCGGTATCAGACACCTCAAATTTTAAAGTTATAGAATCATCGGTCTCATTTTCCTGTTTTACGGTTATTAATATTTCACCCTGATGTGTGAATTTAATTGAATTACTAAGGAAGTTATTTAAAACCTGTTTTAATCGTCCCGGATCGCCGCATAATTTTTGAGGAACATCTGAATGTATAAGGGCATTTACTTCAATACCTTTTTTATAAGCATTTGATATTGCTAAAACTGCAACATCCTCTACAACAGATCTGACATTAAATTTAATAATTTCCATAGACATTTTACCGGCTTCAATCTTAGAGAAGTCCAGGATGTCATTTATAATAGTCAAAAGTGATTCTGAAGATTTTCTAGCTTCATCTACAAAATCTTTTTGCTCTTCATCAAGAGTTGTATCTGATAAGAGGTTTATGAATCCAATGACACCATTCATAGGGGTTCTGATTTCGTGACTCATATTAGCTAAAAATTCACTTTTAGCTTTATTTGCAGATTCTGCAATCTCTTTTTCTTTCAAAAATTCCATTTCAATTTGACGAGTATAATAGATGCAGCTTAGAGGGGTATCTAATCCGTTATATATTGCTTTTGCAAAATTTTTACAGCTGCCGTACCCACAGGTAAAGCAATTGATATTCCTTGTTTCTTCCGTGTATTTATATAACTCGTTAAATATTTTTTCATATTCTTCTTTGGAAGGCTGTACTATTTTTTTTATAAAACCTGATTTATCAGAATAAGTTCTGATAAAATCGTTTATAGAGAGCTCTTTATCAAATGCTTCAAGAAGTAAATCAGATTGATTACTCTGTAAATTATTGATTTTTGCTTTCTTTAATTCATTTATTTGATAATTTATATAGTCATCATCTATGCCTTTACAGGCAGCAGAACCTAAGTTACATCCCTGAGAACAATTTAAAATATCTATAACATCTGGTAATTTGTTATCAGTATTAACTTTTTTACTGTATTTATCCAGATATTCGTAAGCGGTTTCGTGCCCTTCTATTTGTCTAATCCATAAATCGTTAGAATAATATTCAATATTTTCTTTTAAACCACCCGGCCTGCTGAAAACTAATCCCAGTCCGGTATCAATATTATCAAAACTATATTCATCGTAGTTATTTATATCTATATTATTAGTATCAAGATATTCCAGCAGTTTTCTGTATGTCACGTTGTACTGAATATTATTATCTGTATTACTATCGTTAAATTCATCAATTTTGCCAATACAAGGAGATAAAAATGCTAATTTTTCATTAATATTTTTATACTTTCTAAGATATATCGCTGTACAGATAGCCGGACTATGAACTGGAATCAGGTTTGGGATTAATTCAGGACGATATTTTTCAACATAATTGACAACGATAGGACAGGGCTGAGAAATAATTGATTCAGGATTTTGTTCTTTAATAATTTTTAAATATGCCCAGACTGATATATCTGCTCCATAAGACACATCATATACTAAGTTTGCGCCCTTTGATTTCAGATATCCGAATAAGTTTTTATAGTTGTTAAAGTTAAATTTTAACGAAGGTGCAGCTAATATAGATATTTGATGACCATTTGAAAGGTCTTCAAAGAATCTTTCTGTATCATCATAATAATCTCTGGCTTTATGATCGCAAATTTCTATACAATGACCGCAGTGCAAACATCTGGACGGTTCTATTTTAATTTTTCTTTCATCATTATTTAAATAGGACATATTTGCGTAATTAATAGGACATTTCAGGATACATTTATTACAGCCGGTACAATTTTTGCTGTTAATGTATATGATTTCTTTGTTACTGCTTAAATCCATTTAAATTCTCTTTTCAGATAATAATAATACAACATGTATTATAGCCTTATTAATCTAAATTTAGAACGCTGTATTTTGGAATTCTAGCGTAATATAAGCTTTGTAAACTCAAAATTACCATAATATACTAATATAGAAGCCATATTATGGTTAACTAAATTCTACAGAATTTTGATAAATAACATATAGATTATAAAGATTTTGACAGTTTTGCTAATTGCTGGTCAAACGTGTTTGCAAAGTTTTGTTTATCTTTATTGCTAAAAGGTTTTGGTCCGCTTGTCTGAACTCCTGTAGCTCTTAATTCGTGCATGAAGTTTCTTACAGAGAGCTTCTCTCCGATATTGGCAGGAGTAAAAAGAACTCCATGAACACTAATTACTATAGTTTCTTTGAAGACAAGAATCGCTGCCAAGGGAATATCCTGTGTAATAACTAAATCTTTCTCCTCTGCTCGCTCAGCTATATAATTATCAGCCACGTCAGATCCTTGAAGTACTTTAACAGCAAATACAAAAGGAGAATCAGGAATAGAAATGACTTTATTTGAAACAAATATTGTTTCAATACACCGCTTGTGAGCAGCCCTTATAATAATTTCTTTAATTTCTCCCGGACAAGCGTCCGCATCAACCCATATTTTCATTTATTTATTTTGGTCTTCCGTGGAATACGTTTTAAAATAGGGATAAAGTTTAACTATTCGTTGAATTTCAGCTTTTTTTAGTCTGTTTCTTAATGTTGCCGCAATTTTTTCAATCGGAATTCTATGATTATAATATAGATCACAGGCTCTATATTCCATTTTAATAACATCTTTAGGCTTTTTCTTTTGTTCTGCTTTATATTTTTCAGGAATATACTGTTGAGGTTTTGCTAAACTTTTTTGTTCATCTTCACTTAACCCGAAGAAAAAGGCTTTGTCTAAAGGAATCAGGTTTTTATTAGTGTTATTAAGTCTGTTGTAATCGCAATGATGGATATAAAGAGTTTCATCAAACTTGCATGAATGAGCAGTTATAAGTTCACTTACACTGGATTCATCTTTTTTTAAATCAAAACAATGCCTTTTTATAATAGTTAAATATGACTTAGGGAAATTTTTTAGCTCGGAGGTTTTAAAAATACAGTTATTATTAATAATATGGTATGTTAGCTTATATTTACCTGTAGATTCAGCAATATTTTCAAACAAATAATATAATTTACCTTTTCCTTCTTTTGCTTGCTGATTGTCTAATATGGCAATATAAACGCCAAATACCCAACCTTCAAAAATTGTTTTAATTTCCGGGTATTTGACTAGAAAAATATTTCTTTTTTCCGAGATTTTTTTAGCTAAAAACTGCTCGTATTTACTTTCAAGCTTAATCATTTCAAGCTGTTTCTGTTCTTTTTCTTCAGTTTTATTTAGAAAATTTGTATAGTTTTGCATTTTAATTCCTTTAACAATTAATTATAGAATAGTTTAAAAATATTGTCGTCAATCTTTATTCAGGTTTAATACTTCTAGTAAAGCAGGTGGATTGAAACCCACCATCAAAAATACTCTTGCTTACTTTTTTAATCATAATGACACTATTTATGTCAATAAACAAAGCTAAAAATTACACAAAACAAAAACCGCCCGAGAGTTAACTCTGGCGGTTTATTTGGGCAATGCGGGATTCGAACCTGCGACCCCTTGAATGCCTTTTTGCAAGGCTTTTGAGATTAAAATAATCAATATTTGTAATGATTTTAACCATCTTGATTAAAATACAAATCCTATGATTAAACATAGTCATTACGGAAATATTACAGAAGAAAATTAGTTGCTTAGATAGTCTATTTTGTTTTACTTTTATATAAAATCATGTTACATATTATAAATACAATTAACAATAGAATTTATAAAAGGAGTTATTAATGGGTAGTGATCAACACAACTTCGATGAATTACTAAAAAAATTTGATGATTGCGTTAATGAAGAAAATGAAAGAAAGAATGAAATACTTGAAATTTTTAATCAAATGGAAAATGAAATATTAAATAAGCTAGGCGTTGAATCTTTTGATGACTTAGATTGTTTAAAAAAAGCTTCTAATGATTTAAATGATGATGATAGAAATTATATTTTACAACTTTTAAACCTGAGAGATAAGTTTATAATAAAAGTCTTAAATAATGAAATGGACCAATCTAATATAATGAATAAAGTAAGAGAGAAAATAGAGGAAAGTCTTATTGAATATATAAATAATAAGACCAAAGATATTAATAATTTAACTGAGGAAGACAAAAATCATATAAATGAGGCAATAGATTTAATTAAAAAAGGTCAAATAGATGAAATAAACTTTTATCCCAAAAAACAAGAAGTTAAAGAATATTTAGACAGACAAGATTAAAATACAAATCCTATAGTAAGGGAGATATATTTGAGTATTAAAGAATTAAGAGAGCTTGAATCTCAACTTGAACAATGTAAAGGTTATCAGATTACTAAAAAAATGGAATTATTATCAGTTAGCACTACTATTTTCTATGGAAATGCTAATGAATTATTAAAAGCAATAAATACTTTAAGTCAGCCTACAGCTATTTTATTATTTTCAGTAGAAAATCGGGAAGAATTAAAAGTCTCACTGAAAAATGTAATTAGGCTTTTCCATAATTACATTGCTTCTGTAAAATCATTAATAGATCATACAAGGCTCTGTGTTCGTAAAGAGTATGGAACAAAAGATTTTTGGAATGAATATAATTCTAAAATAGGAGAAATTTTTAAGGACTCGCCTATATCAAATTTTATCCAACAATTAAGAAATTATATTTTACATAAACAAGCTTCTATTATATATGTATCAGAAAGTCAAAGCAGTATTGCTTTAGATGTATTAATTAATAAGAAAATAATATGTTCAAGCGGAATGTGGAATAATCAATCAAGAAAATTTATGAGTAGCATAGAGGGAGATATTAAATTAATTGATATTGTTAACGATTATACAACCCTAGTAGCAAATTTTTATAAATGGTTTAATGAACGACAATTAGAGATCCATAAGAAAGAATTCGGTGAAATGATTCAGTTAAGAGATAAGCTACGTGCGGAATATCAAGAAGCACTGTAGGGTGCGCACGGCGCACCGATATACTTAAACTTCTATCTTTTTTATCAATGACTGGACTTTTTCTTTAAAATAGGGAATGTCTCTTTCAATAATTCTTGAAACTATATCCATATCTACATTTGAGTATTGATGAACAAGTATATTTCTGAATGCAATTATTTCTACCCAATTTATATCATTATATTTTTCTCTAAATTCTGTGGTAAGTGCTCTCGAAGCTTCACCAATAATTTGAAGGAAATGAACAATTCCTGCTTGTTCAAGTTCATTTAACTGGTTTAATTCCCTATTTTCGGTATACTTTTGAATATTTTCAATAGAATCCAGCATGTCATAAAGTCTGTCTAAATCTCTGTTCATATAGCTTTTGCTTCGCTTAATACTTTATCTTTTATTCTGGGTTTCAAACTTTTTTCTGTGACTATATCAACCTTTTTACCCAAAAGATTTTCAAGATCGACTATTAAACCTCCGGGAAAGAAAAAAGAAGTATTCTCTCCAACTTCAATAATAAAATCTATATCGCTTGATTCTGTTGCTTCATTACGAGCAACTGATCCAAAAACTCTTATATTATATGCACCATGTTTAGCAGCAATGCTGATTATCTCATCACGTTTATTTTTTAAGAGTTCATACATGTTCATTTTTTAATAAATCCTGATTGTTTACTTACAAGTAGATATTGTTTGAATTATATTACATTTTACATATTAATGAAATACACAAATTATAAGAACAAAATTAATATAATGCATTAACTACAATGTGTTAAGCTCATCCTATACCTGAAATTAAACTTAAAGCAATTAAAGCATTAAACAATTATTAATATTTTAATCAAATCGATATTATTAGAAACTATTTTGTCATTACGGAAATATTACGGAAAATGTAATATTACATAAAATGCAAAAAGCCTGAAAATCAGGCTCTGAATAAAAGATTGGGCAATGCGGGATTCGAACCTGCGACCCCTTGAATGTCGATCAAGTGCGCTACCACTGCGCCAATTGCCCACGATTATATATTAAGAAATTGTTAGCTACTGAATTTCTGCGTAGGCTGAAAGCCCACCATACATCTTCAATTCCGCATCACTCAGGATGACTTTATAATAAAAAAATAAAAAGGCGACACCCAGATTTGAACTGGGGATAAGAGTTTTGCAGACTCCTGCCTTACCACTTGGCCATGTCGCCATATCTCTTATTCAGATGTTCATGTTATGACAGCCTAGATGCAATTGTCAATATATAAACCTTTTGCAATATTATGCTAACAGAAATCTGATAAACATTTCAAGCCCGTCTTAGATGCTAATTTAAGCAAAAAATTTACATATGAAACAAATCTGCTCTATTGCCGCTAAACCATGATAAATTAATACATGACAAAATATAAGGTAGAAAAATGAGACCATACGTTCCCCTCCACCTGCACACAGAATACAGCCTGCTTGACGGTGCAACCAAAATATCTGATCTTATCTCGCATGCCAAAGCTAATAACATGCCAGCATGCGCTATTACTGACCATGGAGTTATGTATGGGGCAATAGAATTTTATAGAAAAGCAAAAGAAGAAGGCATCAAGCCGATTATTGGCTGTGAAGTCTATATTATAGACGGTGACGTTCAGGTTAAAACCAGCGAAAACAGTTCAAATTTTCACCTTGTCCTCCTTGCAAAAGATAGAGAAGGTTATAAAAACCTTGTAAAGCTCGTCAGCATAGCTCACCTTGAAGGTTTTTACTACAAACCCAGAATAAGCCACGAAATACTTGAAAAATACAGCAAAGGCTTAATATGTCTTTCTGCATGTATCGGCGGAGAATTAGGGCAGCATATTTTGAGAGGAAATTCTGACAAAGCACGGGAAGTTGCTGAATACTACAAAAATTTATTCGGCGAAGATTACTATTTTGAGCTTCAGGATCACGGCATGGATGAGCAGAAAAAGGTCAATGCCGAGCTTTTAAATATTGCAAAAAAGTTAAATATACAACTTATCCTGACAAATGACAGTCACTATACGAAAAAAACTGATGCAAAAGCACACGATATTCTTCTTTGTCTTCAAACAGGCAAAACATTTAATGATCCGGGCAGAATGAGATTCCCTAACGATGAATTCTACATTAAAAATGCTGATGAGCTCAGAGAAGCTTTCAACTGGCTTGATGAAGAAATGTTTAACAGGGCAATGGACAATTCGCTTGAAATTGCAGAAAAATGTAACCTGATTGTCGACATGGGCAAAAGCCTTTTACCACATTACCCCGTACCTACAAGCTATACAGCTGAATCTTATCTCAACAGAATTGCAAGAGACGGTCTCAGAGAAAGGTATGAAAATATAACACCTGATCTGGAAGACAGGCTCAAATATGAACTGCAAATCATTGAAAAGATGGGTTTTGCGGCATATTTTCTTATAGTTGCCGATTTTATAAAATATGCCAGAGAAAACGATATTCCTGTAGGTCCCGGAAGAGGATCTGCAGCAGGAAGCCTTATCGCATACGTTCTTGGCATAACAAATATTGACCCGATCGAGCATGATTTATTGTTTGAAAGATTTTTGAACCCTGAAAGAGTCAGCATGCCTGATATAGACATCGACTTTTGTATTGACAGAAGGGAAAAAGTCATCGAATATGTGGCAGATAAGTATGGTACTGACAAGGTATGCCAGATAATTACATTTGGAACTCTTGCCGCAAGAGCAGCAATGAAAGGCGTTGCAAGAGTACTCGATATTCCTTATGCAGAATCCGACAGACTCGCAAAAATGATTCCTGTAGCTGTAAAAGTCAAAATTGATGATGCTCTTCAGGAAGGCATGGATCTTAAAAAGATGTATGACAAAGATCCAATGGTTAAAGAGCTTGTCGACATTGCAAAATCAATTGAAGGCCTTAAATTTAATATCGGCACACACGCAGCGGGCGTTATAATTTCAAGAGATCCTCTCTCTGACATTGTGCCTGTTCAAAGGTCAAAGGACAGCGTTATTATTACAGGATACCCTATGGCTGACCTTGAAAAACTCGGCCTGCTCAAGATGGACTTTCTTGGTCTGAGAAACCTTACAATTATTGACAATACTCTTCAGCTTATCAAAGACAGAAAAGGGATTGAATTTGACATAAATAAAGTTTCCCTTGAAGATGAAAAAGTATATGAAATGCTTACAAAGGGAGATACTGACGGAGTATTCCAGCTTGAGTCTTCCGGAATGAAAACCCTTGTTAAAGATTTAAAACCATCTACTTTTGAAGATTTGGGTGCGTTGGTAGCTTTGTTCAGACCTGGTCCTTTAAATTCCGGCATGGTCAAAGATTTTGTCCAAAGAAAACACGGCAGAGCAAAAGTTGAATTTCCCCACCCCGCCCTTGAATCAATTCTTCACGATACTTATGGAACAATCGTTTATCAGGAACAGATAATGCAGATTGCCCAGGTTCTTGCAGGTTATACGCTTGGACAGGCGGATATTTTAAGAAGAGCGATGGGCAAGAAGAAATTTGAGGAAATGGAAAAGCAAAAAGAACTTTTCCTTGCAGGTGCGAATAGAAACAATATTCCTGAAAATATTTCAAAAGAACTTTTTGACACAATGACAGAATTTGCAGCATACTGCTTCAACAGGTCTCACTCAGCTGCATATGCAATGCTTGCATATCAGACAGCCTTTCTGAAAGCACACTATCCCGTAGAATATATGTCGGCATTACTCTCAAGCGTCAGTGACAATCAGGATAAAATTCAGCTTTATATCACAGAATGTCAGAAAATGGGCATAGAAGTTCTTCCTCCTGACATAAACAAGTCCTGTGCAGACTTTACACCTGACGAAAACAATATCAGGTTTGGACTCGCTTCCATTAAAAACGTCGGTCTCGGTGTAATAGATTCAATTGTAAATGCCAGAAAAGATGATCCTTTTGTTTCTTTCTATGACTTTTGCACAAAAGTTGACTTGAAATGCCTTAATAAAAGAACTCTTGAAAGTTTAGTCAAGGCAGGAGCATTTTCAATTATTGAAAAGAGTAGAAAACAGGTGCTTGAAAACATCGAATCTGGTGTAAGTGCAGCAACAAGGGCAGCTGAAGCAAAAGCCAGCGGACAGATAAGCCTTTTTTCAGCTCTGTCGGGAGATAATTCTTCTCCATCACAGTTTACAATGTCAGGATCAGATGAAGAGTTCTCTGACAACGAAATTCAGGGTTTTGAAAAGGATCTGCTCGGTTTTTACGTTACAAGCCATCCTCTTTCAAATATAAAAGATCAACTGCCGTTTTTAACAACCCACAATGTTTCAGAGCTGACAGATTTACCCGAAGGTGCAGTAATTACTGTCTGCGGCCTAATAAGCAGTATCAGGTTAATTACAACCAAAAATAACAAAATGCTAAAAGTCGGAACACTTGAAGATTTAACAGGTACAGTTGATATTGTTGCATACAGCGAAGTATTAAACCAGTATAATTCATTCCTTGAGGCTGAATCAAAAGTCATTATTTCAGGAAAAATCCAGCACAGAGGCGATGAAGAAGTAACAATAAGCATTATTATTGATACTGTCAGAATGGTAGAAAACTGTAATCTGTTTAATATTAATATCAAAGACACAAAATTTGAAATAATCATGGCTGTAAAAGACCTGCTTATACAACATAAAGGCAATGACCCTGTTATATTCAACATTAAAAACGATGAATCAGACGTAAAAATCCTTGCAAATTCAAATTACTGGGTAAAAACAAGCAACGATCTGATAAATATCATTAACCAGAACTTCAACCCGGACATTCATGTAGATGTTTGCTCACTGGATGCAGGTTAGATCGAGACATTGTCAGTTAAACGTGTCATCCCGAACTGACTGCAATTCGAGGCAAGGAAGCGAGCCAATTATGTCCCTACCTGGTGTTTCGGGATCTGTACGAAGTAAGAGATGCTGAAACAAGTTCAGCATGACAATTCAAATTTAATTAAGTTTGGGAAAAACATAATGAAAACAGTGCAGCCAAAGGGTATATATTTTCTTTCCATGATAGAAATGTGGGAAAGATTCAGTTATTACGGAATGAGGGCTCTTTTAACCTTATATATGGTTAAATACCTTATGTTTAATACTGAAAAAGCAGGACAAATTTATGGTTTGTATACAGGACTTGTCTATTTAACGCCTCTTATTGGCGGATATATTGCAGACCGCTATCTCGGCTCAAGAAAATGTATCCTGATAGGTGCAATAATTATGGCTCTTGGGCATTTTGTCATGGCAGTTTCATCTTTACCATTTTTCTATACTGCACTTGGGCTTTTAATTATCGGTAACGGATTTTTTAAACCCAATATTTCAACCATTGTAGGCAAACTGTATGAAGAAAATGACCACAGAAGAGACAGCGGTTTTACCATCTTTTACATGGGAATCAATCTGGGCGCTCTTTTTTCACCGTTGATATGCGGAACACTTGGTGAAAAAGTCGGCTTTCACTATGGTTTTGCATCAGCAGGAGTCGGCATGGTTATCGGGCTTTTAATTTATTTATGGGGACAGAAAAAGTTTCTTTCACATATAGGTCTTGAACCTGTCCACTGTAAAAATGCCAGAGGATGTGATCCTGAAAAAGTTGATCTTGATAAGCCTATTACAAAAGAAGATAAACAAAAGATTGCAGCTATATTTATTCTTATGTTTTTTACTATTTTCTTCTGGGCATCGTTTGAACAGGCAGGGAGTTCTCTCACATTGTTTGCCGATCGCTCCACGAACAGACTTATTCCTTTTTTAAACTGGGAATTTCCAACAAGTTACTTTCAGTCAGTCAATCCCCTTTTAATCATACTTCTTGCTCCACTATTTTCTTCTCTGTGGATAAAGCTTTCAAATATAAACAAAGATCCTTCAACACCCGTTAAATTTATTCTGGGACTTGTATTTGTATCGATAGGTTTCTTTATGATGGTTTTTGCCTCATCGATATCAGAAATTATAGGAAAAGTAAACTTTATCTGGCTGATTTGTGTGTATTTTTTCCATACTGTCGGGGAACTTTGTCTCTCGCCTGTCGGGCTTTCTGTTGTTACAAAACTTTCTCCTGTTAAATTTGCATCTCTTTTAATGGGTGTATGGTTTCTCTCAAGTTTCTTTGCCAACCTTACAGGCGGAATTTTTGCAGGAAATTACGACACTATGAGCCATCAGGTTTTCTTCTTAATCCCTGCCCTTATAACAGGCGGGTCTGCGATAATGCTTATGCTTCTTATAAAACCGCTTAAAAAACTGATGCATGGAGTAGAGTAATTTTCCTGCTGGACAAGAAAAAATAAATATGATAACTTATCATAAAAGTAATGGAGAGGCAGACAAAGGGTATGAAAAAAGAATTAGCAATACGAAAATTGCTGGATGGCAACGCAAGATTTGCTGCAAATAAAAGCATCCATCCACATATGGACATTGAAACAAGATTTAGGACAATTGAAACTCAAAACCCGTTTGCACTTGTAATAAGTTGCTTTGATTCAAGAGTTTCTCCTGAAATTATATTCGATCAGGGTATCGGAGACCTGTTTGTTTTAAGAAGTCCAGGCAATACTCTTAATGAGGATATTATTGGCGCAACTGAATACGCTGTGAAGGCTTTTAATATCCCTTTAATTATAGTTTTAGGACATGAAAATTGTGCTGCTGTTGAAGCAGCGCTAAATAATATTAAGACATTTACTGGAATAGACAAAACTACTGAATCAATAAGAAATAATATTGAGTATATTGATCCATATAGCCTGAATGCTCTTGATAATGCTACAAAGAAAAATGTAAAAACAGTTTGTAATCAGTTAATTACTTCTTCAACAATACTTTTTAATGCTGTAAAACATAAAAAGCTTGAAATAACAGGCATGTATTATCATTTAAAAAATGGCAATGCTGAAATCATCTCAGATAGTAGCTGGGCGGATAGCTGTAAAAATCTTTCCTGTATCCTTCTGTAAATTCCCTATTAACTTTAACAACTTCATCATTTAAAGCTTTATTTACATAATCAGGAGTAATAGCAGGTAATTTGTCAGCCTGTTCCTGAGTTTTAATAACTTCTCCGGCCGGAACATATTTACTGTCTGCAACTTTTACACCGATAACTTTTGCCCCCGGCTCAATAACGCAGTTGTCGCCGACTTCTGATTTGAAAACAAAACTCTGCATGCCGATAAAAGTATTATTGCCGATTTTCGCAGGGCCATGAACCTGCGCCTGATGAGCAAGGCTTGTGTTCTCACCTATATAAACTGAAAATTTATTGCCGTTTGCTTCTACCTGATTGCCATGATTTGTTTCAAGTCCATGAATTACAACTCCATCCTGAATGTTTGAATTTTTGCCTATATAGATCGGTGAGCCTTCATCTCCTCTGATTGAAGCAAAAGGCGCAACATGGACATTTTCTCTGAGGACGACATTGCCGATTACAGCAGCATTATTGTGTACAAAGGCTGTTGGATGAACATTTGGAATGTATCTGACAGGTAAAAAAGTTGTCACAGGGTTTGCATATATATTATTGACAGGATTCATATATAAATTTTCCTTTTATTAATTTAAAACTCTACAGTATAAAGTTGAAAAATCTAAAAAATTGCTACTATTTATTAATTAATTTTTATTGTCATGCCGTGCTTGACACGGCATCTATCCATCTATAATTTAATGCAACAGACTATATTAGATGGATCCCGCATCAAGTGCGGGATGACAACCAAGTACAAAATGGAGTCATAGCAAGAATATTAGAAAAACCCTATATTATTTATTCGAGACCATATAATTTGTTACCATACAAAATAATCGTAACAAATTATTAATAAATAAAATTTTTTTAGCACCATTTTTTCTCCTTCCGTTTCTAATTAAATAGAAGGTTAGAGTTGAAAGAAGATTTTATTGTATGGCATTTAAGAAATTTACCAGTTTAGAAGGTATTTGTAATTATTTTGGAAAAGGTGAAAATGCTGCACTTGTTGTAACTACTACAGTTGCAGCTTTTAAAGGAATATTCAGACCTACTTTTACATTAATGGACAAGAAGCAAGATCCTGAATCTAAACAATATGCAGCATTTAGAGAACTTTTAACAGAAGTAATAGCAATACCGACTTATATTGCCTTTGATAAAATATCAAAATGGCTCACTACTTCTGTTTATAAAAATAACGTATCTGAAGGTCAGCTTAAAAATATAAAAGTTACTTCAGGTTTTATTGGTGTTTGCATTGCTGCACTTGCAATTCCGGCAATATGTAATGTTTTACAACCTCCAGTTATGGATGCATTTAAAAAGCATCAGAATTCTAAAAAAACCAAAAAAGGTCTGGATATTAACCTGGACAATAATTCAGCTGTTATAAATCAAAGTAAGACAGTAATACAAAAACCTGAAATAACTAATCCTGTTGCAGCCACAAAAAAACAGTCTGCCATGGATGTTTATTTGATGACAAGAAACTCTTCAGGTATGAGGGTAGGTAATTAATATGACAAGAATACAACCTACAAATACATCATCAATAAAATTTCAAGGAAATGGTAATTTCCTTGCAAAACAAGGTTTTGCAAACTTTGCAGAAAGTATGGGTGGGGCAATAATATTCACCACGGTATTAAGGGCTGCAAGTAGACCGGCATTCATTTATGCAGATAAAACTGCTGAACCTGAAGCCAAAAAATATTCGGCAGCTAAAGAACTCTTATATCAATTACTTTGTCTCTGTATCACAATTGCAATTTTACCTTCATTTAAAAAAGGCGGGTTTGCAATAGCAAAAAAAGCTTTTGCAGAAAAAAATCCAAAAATAAAAGATATTTTTGAAGATATAGAAAGTAAAAAACCCTACTTTACAGATAAAAAACCAGATGAAGTTGAAAAATTAAAAGGTTTTAAACGTTTTCTGGATAGATTTAAAAATGAAAAACCACATTCAAACGAAACCCAGTTAATTAAAGGAAGCATAGAACTTGGTTCATTAGTTGGTTCAATACTAGGTCTGACAATACTTGCGCCTCAGATCGGCAACCTTACTCTCCATCCCATTATGAAGGCTATCGGTCTTAAAAAGGAAGAAAAACCGCAAGTAAACACTGAAGCAGCAAGCCAGCCCATAGGTCCAAAAACAAACAGTGTTAATGTTCAAGCATAATTAAAAATTAATATTAAATCATTTCATAGTTATCCTGATTAATGATAAATTATTTTGTTATTAACAAAATTTTGCATGGCGTTGAATTATAATATTGTTAGGCAGAAAATAATAAAGTGTCATCCTGAATTTATTTCAGGATCTAGGATTTAACAGATGTTGAAACACCAAGTAGGGACATAATTCTACGGCTCGCTTCCTCGCCTCGAATTGCAGTCAGTTCAGCATGACACTACAGTAATTCACTAAAGAATAGAATATTTTCTGGAATTAAGGATATTATATGAACAAATTTAAAATCGTCTATGTCATTGATAAAGTTGAGTTACGGTATTTTGAGTTTAACGACCTGGTTACTTCATTCTGGCTCATAAAAGAATGTAATCATAGAGACTGGGATGTTTACATAACAACCATGGACAGGTTATCGCTAAGAAACAACCTGCCGGAAGCACAGGTTTTCAAGACTTCTTTAAAAAACACAGCAGATAAAATTGATATAGTTTATGACAAAAAAGCAGATCAGATATGCCTGAATGAATTTAACTGCGTTGTTTTCAGGCCAGACCCGCCTGTTAATATGGACTATATATTTGCAACTTACATACTTGACTACGTTGATACATCAAAAACAACTGTAATAAACAGCCCGTCAGGCATCAGAAAAGCTAATGAAAAGCTTTATATAAACAATTTTCAGAAATTTATACCCGACAATTTAACAACCTCAAATGCAGGGCTGATAAAAGATTTTCTCGATAAGCACAACGAAATCATCCTTAAACCTTTGAACAAATGTTTTGGAAAAGGTGTTTTTTACCTCAAAAAGGGTGACAAGAATATAAATGCAATCCTTGAAAGCTCCACAGATAATGGAACTACTGTTGTTATGGTACAAAAATATCTGCCAAATATCAAAAACGGTGATAAAAGGCTCATTATAGTTGGCGGAGAGCTTTATGACGAATGTGTTATTAAGCTTTCGGGAGAAGATGACTTTAAATTCAATATTCACAGGGATGAATATTTTAAAAAAGGCTTTATAACCGATGAACAAAGAGAAATGTGCAAAACTATCGCTCCAAAACTCCTTGAAGACGGACTATATTTTGTCGGCCTTGATGTTATAGACGACATGATCATCGAAGTTAATGTTACAAGTCCCTGTTTCTTTATCAGGGAGATCAACAACATGTACAGCATTAATCTTGAAAAAAGAGTTGTTGATTACCTTGAAAACCTGTTAAGCAGTAAGAAGCAACAGACTTTAACATCAGTAATATAAAGAAAGGCCTCAAAATTGAGGCCTTTCTTTTGCTTGCTTTGAAAATATATCCAATCCAAAAAGGGTTATTTCCTGTAATTTCTTTTTAAGAGAGTTTCCCGAACAATGTCCGTGAGTCTTGCAAACTTGCTCCTCTCTTGGATTTTCAGTTTTATAATACAAGTCTAGCATTTTTACTTCTCCTGTTAATCTCTGTATTCTGGTACTACTATACCAATATATAAATACTTTGTCAAGCCTTGGCTTTACAGAATAAAGTTATATCTATGAAATATGGATCGGGTTGGTAAATATCCATGGACGGTTTTTGAAATAAACTTCAACCCTGCATTTACCGGGTTTTAAATCATCAAAAACCAGTTTATGTCCATCATTTTCCATAACGACATTTCCATTATGGACAAGCCTTATTTTTGCTTTTTTTGAAATTTCAACAACTGCTTTTGTACTACCATCAAGGTTTATTGACTCGCCGGGGTAAGCTTTCTTTTGTGAATTTTCTATATAAAACAGAGGATAACTCTTACTCCATACTCTGTTTATTACAATATTTTTGCCGCCTTTAAGAGCAATTAATATCTGGCGTTTAGCTTCATTAAAGTCATCAGGCAACTTATTATCGAGATAAAGTACATTTGAAACTGTCTTCAAGCTGTCATAATAAGGAAATATCTGTAAATTTATTCCAAAATACTTATAATTAAATGCATGAATATCAACCCCGCCCACAGCCGGAATAATACTGCCAGTTTCATTGTTTAAAGAATCCCACCAGCTTAATACCTTTGGAGTTGGTCCTGACAGCATATTATTTCTTTTAAAATACCATGCCAATGCTTTTTTATGAGAATAATTATCCACAAGATCAGAAAGGTGATTCCATATTTCAATGCCGGTAAAGCCTTTTATATCCCAGTCTGTCCATCTCAATGGCTCATGATTATTCTTTCTGGTCAAACTTTCATCAGGATGGGCAATAAAACCTATTCCCCCCTGTTTATTTACCTGATTTATATAATTTTCAGTTCCGATATCAGGACTTATTTCTTCTTTTATGCCAAGAGCAAGATAATGGTCCGATTTTTCAGGAGAAATTTCTTCCCCTATGATAACTGCTACACCATTATACCAGCCTTCTTCGCTATTTTTCAGACCTGTTAGATTGTTATGATCAGTTATTATTATCCATTTTAAACCGGCTTTTTTTGCAGCAGACGCTATTTCCTTAATACTCCCTGTTCCATCGGAGTATTTAGTATGTATATGCATTGCTCCCGGATAAATATGTCTCATTTGACTATTTTTACTCCTGAACTTGTGCCTATTCTCGCTGCACCTGCTTCTATCATTTTTATTGCAGTCTCTCTGTCTTTTACTCCTCCGCTTGCTTTTACCTGCATGCCATGAGGACTGACTGTTTCATACATTAATTTAACATTCTCTACTGTTGCACCAATGCCACCTTTGACAAATCCTGTTGAAGTTTTTACAAACTGTGCCCCTGCATTTATTGAAACTTTACAGGCTTCTATAATTTCTTCTCTTGAAAGCAAATCGGTTTCAAGTATTACTTTCACAAATTTGCCTTCTGCCGAATCAACTACAGCTTTAATATCATTTTCTGCTCTTTTATAGTTTTTATCCTTGATTGCTCCAATATCAATAACCATATCCAATTCATCAGCACCGTCTTCAAGAGCCTTTTGAACTTCAAAAGCTTTAACGGAACTCAAATTTGCCCCAAGAGGAAACCCTATCACAGTTACTATTTTTAATGGATTTTCTTCAAGATATTCTTTTGCAAAATTGACATAAAGCGGATTTATGCAAACTCCGCAGAACTTATGATTTACAGCTTCATCAATCAGCACCTTAACATCATTTAACAATGCATCCGGCTTTAATAATGTGTGTTCAATATAATTTTCAAGGTTTAAATTGTTCATAGAATTTTCTCTTTACTTTATAATTAATACATAAATTATTTTATGAGATACATAGCAATATTAAAATACTTTATAACTTTCATAAATCGAATTATTGTTTATAAATCATGTCTGGGAGACTAAATTGAGAATAATTAATTTAAAGATAATGGCATCAATACTTTTGTCATTTGCTGTAACAACAAATGTATTTGCCGAAGATAAATTATCTGATCCAACTTTTATACTAATAAATTCAAAAGCATATGGACTTTACCTTAAAGGAAATTATAATTCTGCATTTGCAGTTTATAAAAAGGGGTTAGGATTATATCCTCAGTCGCCATCCCTTTATGACGGCATAGGAGCAGTTTATCTTAAGAAAAGACAATTCGATAAAGCTTACGAAAATTTTAATACAGCAAGTCAGCATGATACTTCTAATTCTCTTTATAAAATTCATGCTCAGGATTCTATATACAAATCACATTTAAATAAGCTTAATACAGCCAGATATCTTATTTCCAGTGCTTTTACTTTTTCTTCAAATAATCCTGTTATTCTTAGCAATTTCAAAAATATTCGTGAAAATAAACTTCACTCTCTTGAAATGATCTATTATGTATGTCAAAACCCGAACGATTTAAACCTTTCCAAAGGAAATCAAGCTTTCTGGAAAAGGGAATTTAATAAGGCTGAGCAGTTTTATCAGAAATCAATTAAACTCAGGCCTAAAAACTATGAAGCATTTAATAATCTCGGTCTCGTATATCTTGAAACAACTGCAACAAATAAGGCTATAGACAATTTTAAAAAAGCTGCCAATCTCAATCCAAAACTTACACAGTCTTATAATAACCTCGGTGTTGCGTATATCAGGCTAAATAAATTTAATGAGGCAAACAAAAATTTTGATATATCTATAAAAATAGATACAGATTATTTTCCTGCTTACAATAATAAAGCTGTATGCCTGATTAAAAGTATTTTTGAAAATATTGACGATTCAATAAGGTATCTGGAAACTATAGTGAAGCTTGAACCATCTAATATCCTTGCAAAACAATCTTTATGCCAGTTTTTATTACTAAATGAAAGCTATAATGCTGCTATAGCCGTATATAAAACTGGGCTTGAAATAACTCAGGATAATTTTAGTTTTTTGAAACAGTATGCAGACTGCCTTTATGCAGCAGGCCAATATCAGGAAGCTATTAATTACTATAAAACAGCTATTACAATTAATGCCGGAAATTCTGATATATTTGTCAATATGGCAAAAGCTCAAGGAAAAAACGGTAATAACCCGGATGCTTTTACTTCTTATAAGACTTCACTAAGAATAAACCCTAAAAATGCAAATGCTTATAAGTATTTTGGCTTATATCTTATAGACCAGAAAAGAAAAGCCGAAGCAAAAGGGCTTTTGCGTAAATATATTCAATTATCTCCAAAAAGTTATGACTATCCCTATATTAAGAAGTTAATCTAGAAGATTTGAACTTTTGAGACCAATTCTAACAATTCAAAATAAAATACCTGCAAAAAGCAGGTATTTTATTATTTTTAAATTTTAATTATATCTTTAAATAGCTTTTTGCACCTTCAAACATGGCATTAATAAGACCGCTGTTTGAAATAATATCAATACCTGAACCAAGAAGATATTGCTGCATGCGTGCCTGCCAGTATGGATAAATTTCCTTTGTCGGAACTTCAAGAACACTTGCAATTGATGCAAGATAATTCCAATCTAACGGTAACGGCTCAGCACCTCTCCAAAGATCAACAATTTCAACTCTTTTTTGTCTTGAAAAACGTTTTAAAAGCTGCACATTGGTTAAACCAAGCTGTGTCTGCTTATCTTTTAAAAATTGAACACCCGGATCAATTAATTTTGGTTCTTCAGAAGCTTTATATTCAGGAAAATCTTCGGGTTCAATTCCCATAACAACTGCTATACGTTCAATAGTTGTAGTTCTGGTAGAAAAAGCCACGCCGCTGTCAATAAGACTATATACATAAGATAGTGTTACACCTACCATTTCGGCAAAATCTTTCTTATGAAGACCTACCTCTTCAAGAAAATTAACTAATCTGATACTGCTATCACTTATTATCACTTGCGTCTCTCTATTATTAGCAGCCATAATATAATCTCCTCTGTTGTTTAACTTTGTGATTTCAATAAAATTATTTTTAAAGTATTATTTTAAAGCATTGTTCCAGAAAATTTAACCGTATGTATTATTAAATCTGGGAGATTACTTTTTATAATCTTTAATATAAAAATTAAATTAACAATACAAATGTAACATAAAATAAAATATGTAGCTATTATAGCGAATATAATTTTAAGATAACTTTATATTAAAAAATATAGCTAAATGGAGTAGTACAACAAGTGAAAATCATTGTAGGACTGGGAAACCCGGGAGAAAAATATAAAAATACCAGACATAATGCCGGTTTTATGATAACCGGAGAATTGTCTTCCAAATATAATATTGACGGTAAATTAAATTCCAAATTTGATTCTATAGTTGGAAAAGGTATTATTGGAAACTCTGAAGTCCTCATTGCCCAACCAATGACATTTATGAATTTATCAGGAAATGCAGTAGTGAAAATCTTAAACTGGTACAATATTGAACCTGATGAACTGCTGGTTGTTTTTGATGATGTAAATCTTGATCTTGGAAAAATAAGATTCAGACCCTCCGGTTCAGACGGAGGCCACAACGGTGTGAAATCCATCATAGAAAGTCTGGGCGGATTTAAAAACTTTCCGAGACTTAAAGCAGGAATTGGTCCGAAACCCGGATTTATGCCTCTTGAAGCCTATGTATTACAGGAATTTTCTAAACCAGAGAAGGATATTTTAAATAAAGTTATTCCTGTCTGTATTGAAGGTATTGAAGAATATTTAAAAGAAGGCATGATAGAAACCAGAAACCGTTTCAACGGAATTAATCTGGCTCCTGAAACTGAAGAATAGTATAATAGTAATATTCTTTGAATGAATTTGGCTAAAATCCAATTTCTTTTAAGTGTAGTATATATTAAATGAACAATCATGATTTTTAGTCAGTCTTCTAAGTAGAAATTATAAATAAGGACAAAAATTATGAAAGAAATATGCACAAAATACGAATCCTTGTTTATTTTTGGAACTGAGCAGGATCTTCAGGCTCATATTGAGTTATGCCCGGATTGCAGAATAGAACATGAAAAAATGCTGAAGGTTACAAATCTTGTAAGGGAAGTTAAGCCTTTATATAGGAAAAACTCCTTTAATAACAAGATTATGTTAAAAATTGCAGCCTGTTTTATTATTTTTACCTGTAGTTTATGGGCTTATAACAATTATACAAACAAAGTAATTGCCGAACTTAATTACGAGTCAGAATTATTACTCGATAATGGCAGTTCCATGATAGCAAATCAAGGATTACCGACAGATAAGTATGGTCTTTTAGCAACAGAGTAGCAAAATGGTAAACAACAAAGATATAGAAGAAGTTATAAATAATTATAATTCCAGGATTCATAGCGTCATAAAGAGATTCTTCAGGTCTGACAGCAATGTTGAGATTGATGATGTCAAACAGGACGTTTACATAAAAGTCTGGAAGAATCTTTCAAAATGCCGCAACGATTCAAGTTTATGGGGATGGATAAATAGAATAACTATCAATACCTGCAAAGATCACTTAAAAAGTTCCAAAAAATTTAGTATTATCCCTAATTCAGAAGAACACGACATTATTAACAGTATTCCTGATAAGAAATCCGAAACAGGAAAAAATATTGAACAAGCTGAAAGACAAAAATTAATTCTACATTCCATTAATAAACTTAGTAAAAAGCATAAAGATGTAATTATTTATTCCGATATTGATGAGTTAACTTATGAAGAGATCGCAGATAAAGTCAATTGTCCTATAGGAACAGTTAAATCAAGATTATTTGTAGCAAGAAAAATATTATATGAAGAATTAAAAGAATTAATTAATTAAAGGAGAAATTCTGATGAAAAAAATTATTGTCGCTGTTGCTCTCATGTCATTAATTTCAACAAATGTAAGCTATGCATTGTCTCAGGAAACTCCATCTCAGCCATACAAGAATAATGGATGGAACCATGGTAATAAACATGGCTGGGATCATGGGAAAAAATTAGGACTGAAAAAGCAATTAAATCTAACAGAAGAACAGGATGCAAAAGCAAAACAAATCAGAGAACAGTCAAGAGATAAAATTAAACCCATTTTCGAGCAAATTAAAGCTGAAAAAGCAAAAATGAAAGAGCTGGTAGAACAAAATTCCAGCAAAGAAGTGCTTGAAAAACAAAGAGAAAAAATTGCAGGCCTTATGAAACAGGCTAAAGAAATTCATAAGCAAAATCTTGAAAACTTTCAAGGGATTTTAACCCCTGAACAAAAAACAAAATTTGAAGATATTAAAAAGAACAAAATGGGAAAAATGAAAGCAAAAAAGGGGAAAAAATTTAATCATAAACAAGATAAAAATTAATCCGGACAAAATATACTTCTTAATCAATCGAAAGAGGCTATCCTACAGATTAGGAATAGCCTCTTCCTTTATTCCTGTTTTTATTTGGAATATTATTTATATTGTGAGACCGCTGCATAACTATAATTTTTGTTAAAAAGTAAAGATTTGCGATCGACCCTTGTAAAAGCGGAAGCCATGCAGAGCGGGCTTTGCCCGGTCGTAATGGCTGTAGGCTAGATATGACAAAAAGCGATATTTTGGTAGTTATGCATCAGTCTTATTGTAGAAGTTACAAAAAGGATAAAGAATGGTTTCATATCAGGAATTAGTTGAAAAAGATATTAAATATATATGGCATCCCGATACTCAGATGAAAGACTATGAAAATGATGAACCTATTATTATTGATAGGGGTGAAGGAATATATATCTGGGATTTAAAAGGCAATAAATATATTGACGGTATTTCATCATGGTGGGTAAATACACTTGGTCATTCAAATAAAAGACTAAATAATGCCCTAAAAGCTCAGGTTGATAAAATCGAACATGTTCTTCTGGCAGGGTTTTCTCATGCACCTGCAATAGAACTTGCTGAAAAACTTATAAACGTCACTCCGAAAGAATTTACTAAAGTATTTTATTCTGATAACGGTTCTACAGCAGTTGAAGTTGCTCTTAAAATGACATATCAATACTGGCAGCAAAAAGGGGAGCCTCAAAAAAATAAATTTGTCGCCCTCAAAAATTCATATCATGGCGATACACTTGGTTCTGTAGCTGTTGGTGGGATTGATCTGTATCGTAAAATTTTTAAGCCGCTTTTATTTGAAATATTTCAGGCAGATTCTCCATACTGTTACAGATGTCCGGCTGAAAAAAACAGGGAAACTTGTAATATTGAGTGTTTAAGCTCAATGGAAAAAATTCTTAAGGAACATTCAGAAGAAATCGCAGGAGTAATTGTAGAGCCTTTAAATCAGGCAGCAGCAGGAATGATTATTTATCCAGCCGAGTACTTAACCGGTTTGAGAAAGCTTTGTGATAAATATAACGTTTTGCTCATCGATGACGAAGTTGCAATGGGTTTTGGAAGAACAGGCAAAATGTTTGCCTTTGAACATGCAGATATTGTTCCTGATATTATTTGTGTCGCAAAAGGGATTACTGCAGGATATCTGCCTCTTGCAGCTACAATAGTAAAAGAAGAAATTTATCAGGCTTTCTATGATGATTATAAAAAGCTCAAAACCTTTTATCATGGGCATAGCTTCACAGGAAATCCTCTTGCGGCAAGTATAGCAGTTGAAAATTTAAAAATATTTGAAGAAGAAAATATTATTGAATCTCTTCAGCCCAAAATATTAAAACTAAAACAGGAATTGGAAAAATTCAGAGAACTTGACTGTGTCGGAAATATCAGACATTTGGGCATGATTGGGGCTGTTGAAATTGTTAAAAATAGAGAAACAAAAGAGAAATATCCTTTTGAAGAACGTATAGGTTTTAAAATTTACAAAGAAGCCTTAAAAAGAGGTGCTATTTTAAGACCATTAGGGCACATAATGTATTTCATTCCTCCTTATGTAATAACAGAGGAAGAAATAAAAAAACTTACAGATATAGCTTATGCTTCCATAAAAGCAGCTTTAGGCTGATATAGTCTATAAACTAACTGAAGTCTGGTTCTTATGTATGTAACAAAATAGTGAATAAGTTACATAGGTACTTTCTATTAATAAAAGGGTTTACCACCCTTTACCCGTGTCTATTTTCTTTTGCCGGCAAAAAAAAAGCAGCACAGCTGCCTTTTAAGTTCAAAAAGAATTATTGTGTAAATAATTACGTGCGTAGCACCGAAAAGAAAAGCCGCCCCGAAAAGAATTTCTATTTTTCTAAGTTCACTAAACTGTAGTAAAAGACAAAATGTGTCGGCTGCGGAACTCGCCTCCACGTTGTTACGGCTCAGACAGTCCTCGCCCTCCTAAAGACACGTTCACCAAGAAAAATTACAAATTCTTTTAAGGGGGAATTTGAAATCGATTTTTTAAATAAAAAATTAGCAAGAAGCGAATTATGGATTGTTAAAACCTTTTTCAGCAAGGATTTACACATAGCCCCTTCTTCTATTACTACCAACAAACAACTCTGCTTCAATTTAAGTCCAAAAACACTTCTTTCCCATCCCTCCTTAAAATAAATAAAAATATAAATAAAAAAGGAGGGGCTATGTGGAAATTCGCCGCCTTAAAAGGTTTTTTACAATCCGTTATGAGCGAGTAATACAGGTAAAATTGTTCCAGCCCGAAGGGTGAGGAAGAACAAGTAATCTGTATTTATAGTTATAATTAAACATTGTTCTGACGAATTAACAATTTTACCGGTACAATTAAACAAGCCAAATCCACATTACAATGAATGTATCTCATTCACTATTTTGTTACATTTTCTATATAAAACTTTCAGACAAATTCTTAGAACGTTGCACCTTTGATGCCTTTTACAAGGTTCATAAAAGCAGGACCAAGAAGAACAAGCATTATAACAGGTAATATAAAGAGTATCAAAGGTATAACCATTTTAACGCTGGCTTGTTGAGCTAATGTTTCAACTCTTTGTCTTCTTTTTGTCCTGATTGTATCTGAATATGTTCTTAAAGACTGCCCAATACTTGTTCCGAGTTTATCAGTCTGAATTAAAAGTGCAACAAATGTTTTTAAATCAGGGACATTATTTCTGTTTACCAGATTTCTAAAGGCCTCCTGTCTGAATATTCCTGCCTGAATGTCTTTACTAACTCTTCCAAGCTCTTTTGCCAGAATAGGAGCGCTCCTCGTTTGTTCCTGTGCAACCTTTGTAAGAGCTGCATCTAATCCAAGACCTGCTTCAACACAAACTGTTAAAAGATCAAGCGCATCAGGTAAATTATATGTGATTTCATCTGCACGATTTTTTATAACACGTTTTAATCTAACATCAGGCATTATATAACAGGTTATAGGAGTAATTAAGCATATTATAAATCGTATCTCCATAGATAATTTAATGGATATCGCTATTATAAAACCCATTATTAAGCCAAAAACAGCAAAAAATATTTTATAAGCTATAAATTTAAAGACTTCTTCATCTTCTGAAGGGAGGCCTGCTTCCAAAAGAAGCTGCTTAAGTGTTTTTTGTTTACCTTTTTTAAGAGACCCTGCTATTAAAGGTTTTAATAACTCAGCAAAAGCCTGTCTGATATCAATCTTTTTAGATTCATCTTCGTGTTTAAAATCTTCCTTTGGCTGAGAAAATTTCATCAATCTTCTTTCCAAAAGATCGTTGTCATCATTTAAAAAGAATACGTACAACAAATAAAATAATAAAATTACAATAATGATAAAAGATAACATTTCCATAGTTTATACCCTGATATTAGTTATTTGTTTGATTAACATAAAACCGATTATTGCCCAGATTACTGAGAAGCCCAATAACATCTGGCCTGCAATATTATCATAAAGAGGTTTTAAATAATTTGGATTAATTAGTGCAATTATTATTCCAAGGAAAATAGGAGCTAAACCTAAAACAACTCCCGACATTTGTGATTGGGCTGTTTGTGCTTTCAGCTGTCCAATAAGTTTAAATCTTTCCCTGATAGTATAATTTAAATTGTCAAGTATTTCAGCCAAATTACCGCCTATTTCCCTTTGTATAAGAACAGCCGTTATGAAAAACTTTAAATCAATACTACCGGGTAAATATTGATCCATACTTTCAAGTGCATCTCTTGTATCTTTTCCAAGTGATATTTCATCAATTACAGTCTTAAAAATATTACAAATTGGTTCAGGCATTTCCTGAACAACCATTTGAAAAGACGATGTAAGAGAATGTCCTGCTCTCAGTGAACTTGCTACAAGTCCAAGTGCATCAGGAAACTGCTGTGTAAATAACTCTAATTTCTTTTTAATCTTCATTTTAACCAGAAAAAACGGAATATAAAAGAATACAAGTGCAAGTATAAAAAGTATAAAGAAATTTGCAGGTAATAAAATTATAAGAAGTAAGAATATTGCTGGCCCTATTGCTGAAACAATAAGAAAAATGTCAACTGTAAGTTTAACATCAGCTATTTTTAACATTTTTCTTATTCTTTCAGTAACTTCTATTCTATCGAGTATATTACCAAGCAAACCAATTTTGTATTCAGTATCCTGAATAAGTACCTTTATATTACTTTTTATTTTACTTTCTGCTTTTTGTCCGTCAGATATGTCATATGACGAATTTTTAATCTCATTAAGTCTTTTTGCCATGCCGGGATCCAGTTTTCTTTCATCGGCATAAACAGCTAATATAGTAATAAAAATAAATATTCCAACTATTAGACTTAATAATATAGGGGTCATTTTTTTATTTCCAAAATAATTTTATAATTCGTAAATCAATTTAATTTGGTCGTAATCTGTTCATCAACGGATTAGTAGGAGGTTTTTTTGATTTATTTTCAATTATTGCAGTACGTTCATCTGCTTTAGTTTTTTGATCTTGCAACAAGTTTTTATTGGGAGGATTTGGACATAAATAAACAGGCGGAACGCTTACATCAAAAAGAGCTGCAGGTAAAATAACTCCTTTTGTTTTACATCTATCAGCAAATTTAGGTCTGACACCTGTTGCAACATGACATCCTATAACTTTACCATTTTCATCAACACCCTGCTGTTCCCACCTGAATATATCCTGCATAACTATGGTAGTACCTTCCATCCCTACTATTTCAGTTATGTGGGTAACCCTACGGGAACCGTCACTAAGCCTGCTTGCCTGAACTATAATATGAATAGCAGAACTTACTTGAGATCTGATAGTTTTTTCAGGCAATTCAACACCTGAAAACATAACCATTGTTTCAAGCCTGTTTAATGCGTCTCTCGGAGTATTCGAGTGAAGGGTGGTTAGAGAACCGTCATGACCGGTATTCATAGCCTGTAACATATCAAGAGTTTCTGCTCCTCTACATTCACCTATTATTATTCGATCAGGACGCATTCTGAGAGCATTCGAAACCAGATCACGTGTTGTTACAGCACCTGTTCCTTCAATATTTGGAGGTCTGGTTTCAAGTCTAACAACATGATCCTGTTGAAGACTCAATTCAGCAGAATCTTCTATTGTAATAATACGTTCATCAAAAGGAATCTGAGCAGAAAGACTGTTTAGAAGCGTTGTTTTACCTGCACCTGTTCCTCCTGATATAACAATATTCAATCTTGATTTAACTGCTACCGTTAACGTTTCAGCCATGGCAGTTGTCATTGATCCCCATTTTAAAAGGCTATCAAGATTTGCCGCATCAATTTTAAATCTTCTTATTGAAAGACTGGGTCCATCAATTGCAAGAGGCGGAATAATTGCATTTATTCTGGATCCGTCCTGAAGTCTGGCATCAACCATTGGTGATTTTTCATCGATTCTTCTGCCAACTCTTGTAACCATTCTTTCAATTATATTCATCAAATGAGCATCATCTTTAAAGTTAACGCTTGTTTTATAAAGTTTACCGTCTTTTTCAATATATATATGCTTTGGTCCATTTACCAGAATATCAGATACTTTTGGATCTCCAAGAAGAGGATCTAAAGGGCCATATCCCTTAATTTCCTGTAAAATTCCTCTAATTAGTAGATCTTTTTCATTTTTATTTAACGGAATTGATCTGTGATCAGAAGTTAGACGCTTTTCAATATAGTGTTTTATAATTTGTTTTTGTTCATCGTCTGAATACTTATCCCAGGAAGGAGTAGAATTAATTTTATCTATAAGAATTGAATGCAGCTGTTCCTTTAATTCTAATAATTCAGATGATAATATTCCGCTTAAATGAGTATCAGTAATTATCTCCTTTAATGCAAAGGATTCTTTTGACAGAGTATTTTTATTTAACCTATCCTTAAGAGACAATTTTCATCTTTCCTTACTTTTTCATATTAAACAGACTTTTTATAAAAGAAATTATGTTTCCAAAATCAAAGGATTTTTTTAAATTATTAACTCCTTTAATAGTTGATTTTGATTGTTCAAACATTTTACCATCTATAAGCTGAGCCAATTCTATAAAATTTTGACTAATATTGCAATTATAATCTACCTTATGAATAGGTAATCCTCTATTTATAGCTGACATAACAGCAAAATAATTATTAGGTATTTTCCAATAAACAGAATGACCAAGAGCTTCTTCTATATCCTCTACAGTAATCTCATCTGAAGGCAAATAACGGTTGATTACAAGCATAATTTTTTCAGCATTATAATCAAGTCTGGTAAATAAATCCAAACATCTCTGGGTGTTTCTGATTGATGGCAGATTTATCATTGATACAAGCAGAATATTATCTGAAAGATCAAGGCAGCTTATAGTTTTACTGTCAAAATTACTGCTTGTATCAATGATAATATAAGGAAATACAGATTTTAAAATATTTAAAACCGAGCTAATTTGTTCAGCAGTTATTTCTTCAGCCTGTTCCAGATAAGGTGGATCGGCAAGAATATATAAATTATTATCCTTATACTTTTCTAAAGTGCTTAAAAGGAAGGACTCATCAAGCCTGTTCAAATTATTTATAACATAAGAAATGTCAAAAGAAGGATGCACATCAAGAAATGTAGTTATATCACCTAATTGCAAATTTAAATCAACAATGGCAACTTTTTGTCCGGTAACTTTAGCTAAACTATACGCAAGGTTTGTTGCTATTGTTGTTTTGCCTATTCCACCTTTATTACTAAAAACAGTAAATATTCTGCTTGGAATATCGCCTTTTCTTTCAATGTTAAGCAGCATTTTTGTTTTTTCAAGAGCAATATCGAGATCCTGTGGTTGAATAGGCTTGGTTAAAAATTCTCTTGCGCCAGCTCTCATAGATTTTATTACAATATCTGTACTGCTTTCAAAGGAAGAAACAAATATTACACATGATCTATGATGAATAGATATTTTTTCGATTGTTTCCAGTGAATTATCAATATTTTCAGACATATCAATAAATACAATGTCTGGTTTTAAGTCTGTAACTGCATTATATCCAGCATTTAAATTATTAAAATCATTAATTACTTTACAACCCGAACTCTCAAAAATCTTTTTGAGGGCATGCCTTGAATTATCTTCCTTATCAATAATAATTACCGTAATAGGATCCATTCTAAACTCCGTCAACTTTATTATCAGGCGGTATTATTTTAGGGGTAACAAAAATCAATAATTCAGTTTCTCCTTTTCTGTATTCCTCACTTTTAAAAAATTTACCTAAAATAGGAATATCTCCGATTAAAGGAACCTGGTTTTTTACAGAATTATCGGTTCTTTGGAGTAATCCTGCCATAATTAATGTCTGTCCATCATTTAATTCAACAGTAGTATCTGCTCTTCTGGTTTTAATACCATACACTACAACGCCATTATCTACCGTGATGGCAGTAGATGAATCTATTTCACTAACTTCCGGTGAAATATTCAGTAAAATTCTTCCTGATTTTTCCATTATTGTAGGAGTAAATGAAACATTAACACCTACCTGTTTAAACTCATATGCAACATTTCCATTTCTATCAACAGCAGAAGGAAAAGGAATCTGTTGTCCTGCATTAAAACTTGCTTTATTACCATTTGTTGCAACAAGTTTTGGTTCTGCAAGAATTTTTACTAAACCTTTTTGTTCTGCAGCAGCAAGCATGGAAGAAAGTTCATGTTTATGAACAAGCAGTCTTATTCCTGCTGCATTACTTTTAAAATCAGCCGCACTAGTATTAACATTATCAAGAGCTGTAACACCATAATCTTTAATAAAACTATCAGCCAGCTTACCGAGTCCAAAATTTGACTTTAAAGACTTGGTAAGAGATCTGCTTGCTTCTACAACTTTAACTTCAAGCATAACCTGCGGAACAGGACTTTCTGAAATGTCTACAATTTTTAACCCATATGCCTGAGCCAGATTTTTAACCTGCTCCCTTACAAGGGTAGATGAAACCTTACCTGAAAGAACAACATTTGAATCATTGGTAAATTTAAAATCCAGATTTTCACCTGGCAAAGTTGCTTTTACAGCGCTTAAAAACTGACTTGAATCATTTTTTATATACAAATTAAAAAATGCCGGATCTCCTTTTTCTCCCCATATAATTAAACTTGTAAGTCCTGCTGCTTTACCGTTTAAAAGCATTTCCCTCGAAGTAATAAGCACAAGATCAGCGAGTGCAGGATTTGTTAAAGATATTCTTTTGACGGGCTCATCAAATCTAATTAATTGAGATTTTCCAACAATAGCTGTTAATTCTGAAACATTGCCCCTCAAAGCAGGCTTTTTCTTCAGATTAAGCTTGGTATTACTAAGCTGTTTATCATCAACACTTTCCCCTAAAGAATTTGATTCTTTAGGTATATCTGATTTGTTTTGAATTGCTATAGGATCAATATTTAATCCTCTTATATTTGGCAAATTTGCTGCTAAAACAGAATTTGTTATCCAACAAAACACCAGTGATATTAATATAAATATTTTAAAATTTTTTATCAAATTACTGATTATCCTTATAAATCGTTATCAAAACTAACTTCTGATTTGACATTTGCCTGAATAACTTCAACCTTTTGGTAGATAGGGGCTAGTGATCCTGAATTCTGCTTTATATTACTTATACCAGTAAGCCTTATTTCATTTGGAGGAGGAGGCAGGGTAAATTTGTTTGAAGAATAAGTATTTTCTGAATTGCTCATACGAATATAACTTTTAACAACGTGATTATCGCTAAACCCTCTTGCGATAACCTGTAACTTTCCGTTAGCCATTGCGTCAACAAGTCTTGGAACGGTATTTACCGGAACTAACAAGGTAACAGCATCTGCTTTTGACGATGGAGCTTCACTACCAGCAACATTCTGACCTTCAAGTGAGATAATTTTGACTCCCTGCACAATAAATTCCGGATTATCATTTTTTTTAACCGAAATTACGTCAATTTTTGAGCCCACAGTAATATACGATGCCAAACCCTGAATATAGCTTACAGGAATAGTTATAGCCCTCATTCCCTGTGGAATATCAAGATTTATATACCTTAAACCCAGAGTTCTCGATTTTGTAACAGGACTCCCGGCCTTTACATCTTCTGACAGAATCTGACCTTCCAGTACAGATAAATCCTTAATATTATCGTCAGTAATTTTACCGGTTATTTCTTTTAATTCCAGCATATCAGCAGTTAATTTTGTACCTGCTTTTACATCCTGCTTAGCTACTGCAACTTTTGAACCCAAAATGTTGTTACTAACCTGGGATGATGTATCTTTTAATTGTGTAATTGTTTTCTGCTGTTCTGCCAGTTGTTGGCTAAGAGTATTGATTGTCGTCTTTTGACTGTTCATTGAGCTAAATACGGTAAGACCTGCTACTATTGCTAACATAACAGCTATAAACAGCTTTTTCTTATTCTGTTTGTGGCGCATTAATCTCTTACCTTCTCAATAACACTTATCTAATTTATCGATTAAAAAGTAGTTTCCCTAGTTTATATTAAAGCATTTTTGCCTTGTAAGCTATTTTTTCTAAATTATGAATTTTATTATTTAACATTTAAAGTATATTCTTTTATTGATAGATTACCAATAATAGAGCTTTTTATTATCCTTCAAACAAACTAATTTCAATTAAAATGCTTGTTATTACAGAATTTTAACATCACTTAATACTCTAAAATAGATTAAATATAACTTTAAAAACATATTTAAAAAAATATTTTTTTATTTTTTAAAAAGTAAATATATTTTCTGTTCTTACTATTTTATTAAATTTTGTAAACTTAAAGCCTATTTTGCAATCAAATTGTATTCGTCATTTTTTGATTGCAAAATCGTATTAATATAAAAAGACTGATGCATAACTACCAAAATATCGCCTTTTGTCATATCTAGCCTACAGCCGTTACGACCGGGCAAAGCCCGCTCTGCACGGCTTCCGCTTTTACAAGGGTCGACCGCAAATCTTTATTTTTTAACAAAAATTATAGTTATGCAGCGGTCTCATATAGACTGCTGTCTAAGTTTCAGATTTTTTTAAAAACCTGTCTTTATCTAAAGCAGCTAACTTATATGTAAATTTTCTTATTCCGTCAATATCAGATTTAATTGTTTTATCGTCAGAGATATTCGGTATTGTTGTTTTTGCACTACTATTTGACTTGCAGTTTGGATCTATTATAAAACTCATAAATTGTGGACTAAACATTTTTCCTCCCTCAATACAATTTTCCAGGTAATAATTCCCCTATATATATAAAAACAATTAGAGTCCATAAATTGCCATAAAGTTTTATTAAAAATAGTTATAAATTTTTAAAATTTGCTACACTACATTTAGATACAAACTTGAGGGTGATCTGTATGGAAAAAATTGATTGTATAAATCATCAAAATTCAAGGCAGAAAACGTATTCAAACTTTAAAAATCATCAAAATTCTAAAGATCTTTATCATGATGATAATTCACCGGCTGGAGAAAATTTAATTTCTTCAAGTGTAAAAAATTTAAACGAATATTACTTAAAATTTAAGACAGAAAATAATAATCTGGCTCAAAAAGGTCTTGATGCAATGACAAGCACATTTGCAGATGATCCGGAAGCTCTCACAAATTTTATCCTGGCAGCAGAAGAACTAAAAACAGCTGATAAAAATTCTTTTGACGATATATTTGAACTTATTGGAAAAATGAAAGACAAAGGTCTTAATTTTCAGAAATGGTTAAAAATATTTAATTCACTTGATAATATTGAACTAAAGAGAAAGTTTATCAGTAGTACAAACAGAATAATAAGCGAAGACACTGATCCAAAAGAACTTGAAAGTATGTATAATGGCTTTCTTAATAAAACAAGCTCTATCCAGTCAGACAAGAATCTGTCCAAAGCCCAGAAAAATATCAGTCTTGAATCTTATTTCTTATCTATAACTACAGCTAAAGGCCCTCTAAGCCAGGGTGGTATTGAAAAACTTGTTACAGATGCAGTAAACAATGCAATAAATAAAAAAATCTCCAGTTCTTAACCGGAGATTTTTTACTAGATATACAATCTTATTTTTTTCTTTCTTTTTCTGAAAGAATGAAAAGGCTTATAAGATCTTCAAGTTCTTCAGCTTTTCTTCTGTATTTTTGAACATCTTTTTCAAGAATTTTAATATTATTTCTATACTCTTCAATAGTATTGAGATTGTCTCTTATTGCCTGTGCAAGTTCATCCTGCGCAAATTGAGCTTCTTTTAACACTTTGTTCATTGAAAAACCGATTGCTTCCATAGTTTGTCTAATAATTTGAGCACCGGTTTGTCTTGTTACTCCTGACGGAAGCTGAGAAACAAGACCCATAAGAACTTCAATATTTGAAGATGTTTCAACATATAAACTCTGAGGTTCCGGTCTTGGCTGGACAGGTTTTTCTTTGCTGTATCTTACCTGCTGAACTCTAGTTTGTCTTTCCGGTGTATAAACTTCAGGTTCTGCATCTTCTTCTTCAAAATTTTGTCTTGAATAAACTTTTTCTTCTGATCTTTCTTCCCTGAAATTTTCTTCTGAATCACTATTTTTGTAATAGTCATAAGAATCAAGATCATCTTCATCCATTACTTCATGATATTTAAATTCTTCAACTGAAGAAACTTCTTCAGTCTCATAGTCAGTATTAAATTCTTCATCTTCATATTCATCACGAACGCTAATGGTAACAGGCGAATCCTGATAATCATCAACCCAGTCAGAGTTATTTTCTCTATAAGAAACGCTTTCAGAATCGTTTTCGGAAATATGAGAATTAATTAAATCATCAAAAGAAGACTCTTTTTCATTAATTTGTATCTTATTAACAGCACCTGATTGTTTTTTTAAAGCTTCTACAATCTTTTTGCCCACTCCCTCAGGTAATTTGTTTGATCTTCTTCCGTCCACACTATATCTCCTTAAATTTTTTATTAATTCTATCAATATATGACTTTAGCATAATTATAAATCAAATGTATTCTAAATTTCAAAAAAACCTGTATTTTTTATAATATAAGTAAACATAAATTTAGAATAAGTTCATAAAATCTTTTTTCAGATTGTATATTCCCAATTCACGTGCCTTCACATCATTTTGTAAATAAATCTCACTCCCGATCTGCTCTTAAGTCCGAAGATAATTTATGTGCGTACAATCCTTCAATTTGCGCAATCCTTGAAGCAACCGGACATAATTTACTTTGAGCCGCTTCTTTTGATATTTGCTGCCATGTCTGAATTTTTACAAAGTCAAACACACTTAATCCACCGGTATATCGAGCTATTCCGTTAGTCGGCAAAACATGATTTGTTCCGCTGCAATAATCGCCAAAAACTTCTGCAGAATAATTGCCAATAAATAAAGACCCATAATTGACAAATTTATCTATAAATTTTTCTGCATCTTTAAAACAAATCTCCAGATGTTCTGGAGCTGCTTTATTTGCAATATCAATCGCTTCATCAATATTTTCTGCCAGAATGATAAAGCTGTTATTACCAATAGATTTTGATGCTATTTCAGACGTTTCAAGAGTTTTTAAAAATTCATTCACTTTATCTACTGTTCTTTGAGCAATTTCTCTGGATGTTGTAATCAAATAAGCTTTGGCATCGAGATCGTGTTCTGCCTGAGCAAGCATATCTGCTGCAAGAAAGTCAGGATTGGCCGTTTCATCGGCAATAATCATAACTTCACTCGGGCCTGCAAGAAAATCTATTCCACATACACCGTAAACTTCTTTTTTTGCAGCGGTTACGTATTTATTACCGGGGCCAGTAATTTTATCAACTTTAGGGACAGATTCAGTGCCGTAAGCCATAGCGGCAATTGCCTGCACACCGCCTATTCTGAATATTTTATCAGCTCCTGCCAGCTTACATGCTGCAACAGTAACAGGCTGAATCTTTGGACTGCAGACGATGACTTCTTTAACTCCCGCAACTTTTGCAGGCACAACAGACATAATAGCTGATGAAGGCAGAGGGTAATTTCCACCCGGAACGTAAGCTCCAACGATATTTAGTGGCATTACTCTGTGCCCAAGCTTTATGCCGTCAATATCAGTCTCAATATTTTTTAAAATGCTGAATTGTGCTTCGGCAAATTTTCTTACATTTGTTATTGAAGCTTTTATACAGTCAATAATATCCTGTGATACTTTATTCATTGCTTCATCAATTTCTTCTTCAGTAAGATAAAGCCTGTCAGGTTCACCGTCACCAAATTTTCTGCTGTATTCCCTTACTGTATTATCACCACCGGTTTTTACAGCATTGATAATTTCTGATACAGAAACGGGAAATTCCCTGTATGAAAAAAAATCAGGACTTAATTCAGTTGAGTTAATTATTTTCATAAAAATACCAATTATTTTGTTCTTGAAGCGAGATGATTCAACACATCGTCAATTGAAACACCATGTTTTACCATAAGAGTTAAAACAAAGTAAGTTAAATCCGCAGCTTCCCATGCCAGCTCATCTTTTGTATTTGCATGGATAACTTCAAAAGCTTCTTCGTTGATTTTGCGTTTTAAGAAAATTTCGTCTTTGAACAATTTTGTGGTAAATGACTCTTCAGGCATCTTTTCAAGCCTGTCCTGCAATAACTGATAGAGATTTTCAAGTTTAAATTCCTTGTCTTCAAAGCAGGAATATCTTCCTGTATGGCATGCTACTCCGGCCTGACCTACTTTATAAAGAAGCGTATCTTTATCGCAGTCATATTTTGCTGAAATCAGTTTTTGAGTATTTCCGGAAGTTTCTCCTTTAACCCATTCTGATTTTCTAGATCTTGAATAATACGTTGCCTTACCTGTTTTAAGAGATTTCTTAACAGTATCTTTATTGCTGTAAGCCAGCATAAGCACCTGATCTGTAGTTATATCCTGAACGATTGTAGGTATTAATCCATCGCCTTTTTCAAAATCAAGCAAAGAAATATAGGCTTTTTCAAGATCAATTTTGCCCGTATAAATGCCCATGCCAAGCTGACAGCTTGCATTAAGTTTATCAAGCTCAATGATTTCTTCAATTGAACTAATGCCGCCCGCTGCTACAAGCTCTTTGTTTGTAATTTCTCTTATGCTCCTGATTGCTTCAAGGTCAGTTCCACCCATCATGCCTTCTTTTTCAACTATGGTATAGAGGTAACCGGAACATAAATTGTCAAATCTTCTTACATACTCGGCAGGAGTGGAATTTGTTTCGACCTGCCACCCGTTTGTGACGACTTTACCTTTATTCGAGTCAATTGCAACAAGAATTCTGTCTTTTGGAAGCTGTGTTAAAAGCATTTCGGAAGCGCAGGTACCTATTATAATTTTTTTAGCGCCATAGGCGATAATTTCCCTTGCTTTTTCAACTGTTCTTATTCCGCCGCCGACTCTGCATTCAGCTATTTTGCATAGCTTTTTAATTACTTCAAGGTTATTTCCCTTACCCATTGCTGCATCAAGGTCGATAACCGCAATTTCGCCAAATCTTCCAAAATACTCGGCCAGTTCAAAAATATCCTCTCTTTCAAGAACTTTTTTCTTGCCCTGCTGAAGCTGTACTGCCTTTCCGTCCATTATATCTATGCTTGGTATTATCATTTTTTAAAGACCTCATATATAAAAACTTGTTACCTACCGGTAACAAGTTAATTATACTTTGTAGATGATTTTATTCAATGAAAAAAATTAGTCCTGTCCAAAAAAGAATTTATTGTAAATATCTATTGCTTTATTAGATACTCTGGTTTTTGGTACCCTTTCACAAATCAATTTTTCCAGTTCATCAATATTTTCATCTGCACACTGAAATTCTCTGGATATGGATGTATTAGATGTTTTACTTAATGGTCCTGGAATATAATCAAATTCAAAAGTATTATCATAAAAAGTAATTTTATATTGATCACCTTCTACAACGTTGGTTTTATGATCGTTATTTAATCTTCTCAAAGTTTCTTCCATTTTTTTCATGAAATCTCCACCTTTATTAAGTGGCTTTTTAAAGTTAATTCTAAATATACTATCAGACGAGAGCTCTTCGAATTTTTTTCCCATTTCTTGATTTTCAGTAATAGTATTAATAATTGTATTTATTCCCTTAGTTAAATCATCTTTTACAGTTTCAAAAGAAAAATATTCTTTTGTATCCTTATAGATTCCTTGTTTTAAGCTTTCTTCACCCGGATCATATTCCATACGAAATGTATTTTCGGAGAATGGGTGTTTTATCAAAAATTTTACCCTATCATCTTTAGGCAATGATTTCTCAACAAGATCTCTTATTTGTTCGCTTACATAAGTCATAATATCTTCTAACTTTTCCAGTTTTTCTAGGGTAGGGGCTTTACGTTCAACAAATGCATCAAATTCACCTAAAGACAATTTTGCGATTTCTAATGTACCTTTAAAACTTGGTGTAGTTGAATTTTTTTCTGATTTTTTTGTTGCAGAAGTGAAATTGACAGAATTTAAATTGGTTATCATAATTATCTCTCTCTTTTTTGTAATTAAGTGATAATTATTTAAATCCTGTCAAAATATATTGTTGCTAATTTGCAAAATAAGTATTAATAAAAGTTTACTTTCTAACAGCAATGCCTTTTTCATCAAGATAATTTTTAAGATCTTTTATCTCAAGGGTTCTGTAATGAAAAATTGATGCTGCAAGAGCCGCATCTGCTGCTCCTTTTTCAAAAACTTCCGAGAAATGTTCGGGAACAGGTCCGGCTCCACCCGATGCAATGACTGGAAGATTTGAATTTGTTGACACCATTTTTGTCAGTTCTATGTCAAAACCTTTTTGAGTACCGTCAGCATCCATCGAGGTCAAAAGAATTTCTCCTGCTCCCAGTTTCTCAATTACTTTAACCCATTCTCTGACTTTTATATCTGTTTTTTTCTGGCCTGCATTGATATAAACATACCAGTCGTCTTCTTCTTTTTTAGCATCTATTGCAACTACAACACACTGAGAACCAAATGATGCGGCTGCCTGAGTAATTAAAAAAGGGTTATTTACTGCAGCTGTATTCAATGAAACTTTATCAGCTCCGGCTAGAAGTATGTTTCTTATATCTACAATACTTTTGATCCCGCCTCCGACAGTAAACGGAATAAAAATCTGCTTTCCTACTTCCTCAACCAAATGAAGCATGGTTTCCCTGCCTTCATTTGTAGCTGTAATATCAAGAAAAACAAGCTCGTCAGCGCCTTCGTCAGAATATCTTTTGGCAAGTGATACAGGATCTCCTGCATACTGAAGATTCTGAAAATTAACCCCTTTTACGGTTTGTCCGTCTTTTACATCCAGACATGGAATTATTCTTTTTGCTAACATTATTTTGCCTTTATTTTATTCAAGTTTGTTTCTGGTGAGGGTTAAAACCCCACCCTACTTTTCTACCTTTTAATTATAGCGTTCCAGCCAGTTTTTAAGAATATTTTTACCGACTTCACCGCTTCGTTCAGGATGAAACTGAACACCAATAATATTACCTGTCTCAATAGAAGCGGTAAATTTAATGTGATAATCGCTATAAGCTGATATTATTGCTGGATCTTCAGGAACAACATGATATGAATTTACAAAATAAACATAGTCATCAGTTAAAATACTGTTATTTTGAGTTGTTTCAAGCCTATTCCATCCTATTTGAGGGACTTTGCCTTCTGTGAATCTCACTACTTTACCCGGAAAAATTCCAAGACCTTTTATATTAGGAGCTTCTTCACTTTCTTCAAAAAGTACCTGAAGCCCAAGACATATCCCAAGAAAAGGAATTCCGGATTTTATAACTTCTACGAGAGTTTCGGTCAAATCATTTATCTTAAGAGCTTCCATTACCTGATCAAAGTTTCCAACTCCGGGGAAAATCAGCTTTTTTGCAGCTTTAATATCTTCTTTTTCATCAGACACCAGATAATCACAGCCTAACGAATCAAGCATATTTGTTATACTTTTGAGATTTCCGGCTCCATAATCGAGTACTGTAATAGTCACTTATATTACGCCTTTCGTAGATGGTATAGTTTGTGAATGATCTTTATCAATGCTGCAAGCTATTCTTAAAGCTTTTGCAAACGATTTAAACATTGATTCTATTATGTGGTGAGTGTCTTCACCATGCAATAGTTTTACATGAACAGTTGATGCGCCTGCAACAGAGAAGCTGGTAAAGAAGTGTTTTACAAGAGCTGTCTCAAGGTCTCTAACCTGTTCATCAGCGATTTCAGCCTTGTAAACACAGTATGGTCTCCCGCTAAAATCCAGAGAACATAGTGTCAAAGCTTCATCCATAGGAACAATAGCCCATCCATAACGATTTATTCCTGTCTTATCTCCGAGAGCTTTTCTAAAAGCCTCTCCGAGAACAAGAGCTATATCTTCAAGTATATGATGAGAGTCACTGTCATGGGATTTAACTTCAACTTCAAGGTCAAAATAACCGTGAGCTGCAATCTGCTCAAGCATGTGGTCGAAAAATTTTATTCCGGTATTAATTTTTTTCTTTCCTGCTCCGTCAAGATTAAGACATACAGATACTTCTGTTTCCAGTGTCTTTCTTTCAACTCTGCTTTCTCGCATATTCCTGCACTCCTTTTATATCTGAAAGATTTATTATATCACTAATCTGATTCAATACTATCACAGCTCCTTCAGATAATAACCTGTTTTTTAAGTTTTCGCTTTTATCCTGAGGAGGAAGAATTCCAATTCCTTTAACACCTGCCCTGCAGGCTGAAATCATATCATCAGGAGTATCTCCCAGATAATATGTATTTAAAGAAGATATTACATTCTGTATTTGTTTAATGCCATATGGTTCAGGCTTATGGAGCCCCTCAGGAACATCTTCCATTGCAACAAGCATGGAAAACAAGTCTTCCAGTTCCCACCGTTTAAGTACAAACTCAGCTTCCAGTCCTGGTCTTCCAGTAAATATTGCAAGATCATGACTTTTAGCAAGATTCCTTAAAAACTGTGGATCTACAAGGAGACTTTCGTTTAAAATATATCCTTTGCCTCCATCAGCAAAATACAATTCCTGAAATTTATTTATTATTTCATTTTTAGAGATATTAATTCCCGAGTTTATAAGTAAATACTCGGTTAAGTCCCAGTCGTTATTCAATCCGCCTTTGTTTTTTGCTTTCTGGATTTCATCAAAAGAAATATCTTTTCCTGCAAAATATTTATAGGTTTCTTTTATAGCCATTCTGTAGGAATTTGAAGTATCTACAAGAACTCCGTCCATATCAAAGATAATCAAGTCTCTTTTATTTAGAGCATCAAGAAATATTTTTGCCTGTTCGGGCGAAGGAACTGTTATTCTGAAACAATTTTTCAAATCAGGATCATTTATAAAATATTTAACCTTAATACCTGAATTTAAAAGCCTTTTATAGATAAATTCAGCTTTATCTCCAAAATCAACACATAAAAAATTTGATTCACTTGGATAAACTGTTGCTCCCAGAACTTTTAATCCACCTGATAATATCTTTTTGGATTGATTTATCTGATCTTTCATCCAGTTAAAATACTCTTTATCATTTAATGCAGCAATAGCAGCTTTTGCAGCAAGAGTATTAACACTGTACGGGCTGATTATTCTTCTTATATATTCAATATTTTCAGGGTCAGAGATAATATATCCGATTCTAAGCCCCGCAAGAGCGTAATCTTTTGACATAGATCTTGTGATTATTACATTTTTATACTTGAAAGTCAGATCATGAAACTGCTCTTTTGCAAAACTTGAATATGTTTCATCTATTAACACAATACTATTTTTAGCTTTCTCGATAATTCTGATCAGGTTTTCTCTTGATATTGCCTCTCCTGTTGGGCTGTTCGGAGTTGTAACAATAACCAGTCTGGTTTTTTCATTAATGTTATTTAAAAATTCATCAATTGGAAAAACCCATCTTTCAGTATATTTTATCTCTTTATAATTGCATCCTGTAGACTTTGCGTATACCTTTGGCATTGTAAAAGCTGGTGTTGCAGTAATAACATCATCTTTTTGGTCAACAAATGTGTCAAAAATATAATTTATAGCTTCATCTGCCCCATTTGTAGGCATTATCATTGATTCTTCAACATTATTTAAACCGGCAAACAAAGAGATCAATTCTCCAATAGCCGGATAGAACTTAATCTCCCTTTCTGAAATGTTTTTTAAAGCTTCAATTACTTTTGGAGAAGGACCAAGAGCGTTCTCATTAAAATCGAGCTTCATTAGACAATCATCAAGGTACAAAGGCACTTTATATCCCTGAGCGTCAATTATTGTTTTCTTTGGTAAAATCATTTTATAGTTTCCATCTGGTTTATTATTCATATTTAAGTAGAGTATACCTCAAATTTCAGAACCTGTCCGACAAAACTTTTTAAATTTTACAGTTATGCATAGTCTTTAAAAAAGGGTAAAATATTATTTATAAAGGGAGCATCGTTATAAAGGTTAACCCATGCTTAATTTTAGTATATTTTTAATATCTTTTTTAGTTGTTATTACATCCTCTTATTTTATTTGCAGCATAATTAAATCTAAAAAATTCGAAAATACAGTAATATACTATGTATTGATAGTGCTTTCACAGGTAATAATAACTTTTGAAATGTTATCAATAATCAAACAGGTAAATTCTGTAGGTGTTTTACTCAGTAACTTTATTATATTTCTTGTTTCTCTGGCATTATGGAATCATTTTAAAAGACCCGTCATTAATATTCCGGAATTTAAATGTTTTGATAAAATAAAATTTGCATTAAAAAGAGACAAAATACTTAGAATACTTTTTATCTTTTTTGTATTTTCCAGTTTGATCAGCCTGTTTCTTGCTTTGATATCTCCAACAAATTCAGGAGACAGTCTGGCATATCACCTTGCCAGAATTGGGTTTTGGATACAGAATGGCACTATAGCCCATTATGAAACAAGTTCAATAAGGCAGTTAGTGTTCCCTATTAACTCGGAAATACTGATTTTATGGTCAATGGTATTTTTAAAAAGAGATTACCTTGCCCAGATGCCTGAATATTTATCTTATATAGGCTGTTTGTTTGTACTTTTCAGTTTTTTGTCTTATCTAAAAATTTCAACCAGACGAACATTATGGACAATATTTATTCTTGCATCACTTCCTGCTGTTATTCTTGAATCCATGTCCTGTCAGACAAATCTAATCATTGCATTTCTTTTAATATCTTCTTTATACCTTTTTATATATGGAGTAAGAGAAAGCGATAAAAAATCCCTGATTTTCTCTGCTGTTTCTTACAGTATTGCCCTTGGAACTAAAGATACTGCCTTTCTTTTCCTCCCTGTTTTCGGAATTGTTTACAGTTTAATATCTTTAAATAAACTAAAATCTAATTTTTATAAGCCTCTGTTAATATTTGCCTTATCAATTATTCCTGCTTTCCTGCTGCTTAGTTCATACAACTTCTTTCTCAATTATATTGATTATGGCAGCCCATTTAGTCCTCCTTCATTTATGTATAAGCATAGTCCCGGAGTTAGTCTTAAAGGATTTACAACAAATATAATCAAATACCTGACTATATTTGTTGATTTCTCAGGAATTAATGCCGCTGAAACATTAAATCCTTTCATTATGGGCTTTAAAGCTAATCTATTTAATATACTTGGTTTAAAAACTACGGATGGACTTGCATTTGTTGATTTAAACAAAATTAATACATTAATACATGAAAACTATTCAATGTACGGAATATTAGGTTTTACGCTGTTTCTTCCTTTAGTAATTAGGACAGCCCTTGCAAAAATCAGATTTTCCACAAAAAGAAGTTTCCTTATTGGTTTAACAGGTTTTATTTTTGTAGGTTTTTTACTTACTCTCTCTGCTGCTATGGGATTCTGTTTTTGGTTTAACAGGTTTTTTCTGTCTGCAGTGATATTAAGCTCTCCTGTGCTTATATTCAGCTATAGCCGAAAAAATAAAATCTGGAAGATAATTATCACTTTAATTGCAGTTTTCAACCTTACAGCAATTCCGACTTTTAACTCAATAAAACCTTTTTTCCCAATTCTTTTAGCTCTTCCCAAATTTAATGTAAATAAACTCAGAAATGAGATACGGTTTAGATCAGATAATGATATTAATAGTAATGTTTATATCTATAATATAGTAAAATATCTCAATGAAATTGCACCTGATCATTCAAAAATAGCTTTTATATCCGCAACAGAAGAATTTTTCTATCCATTTTTTGAGGAAAATCCGACCTGGAAAATATACCCTCTCAGATACGACCTGCTGTTCAAACGAAAAAATTATGATGATTATGATTTTATTATTTTGCCGGAATCAGAACAGTGCATAACAGTGCCTTTTAAGGAAAAAATAAAATATAATTATAAAATAGTTAACAATGAGATAATATATGATCAGAATAATGCTGATGATTTAATCATAATATTCAACAGCAGAAATAAAAAACCCATAGATTCAGGCATTCCTGAAACAATGTCCGTTTTAGTAGACTTATACGATATTCCATCTAATTTTAAACTGATGAAAACATTTAGTATCATCGTAAAACCTTCTGATAATGATGACTTTACTTATTATATATATAAAAAAACTAGAAGTGGTCTCAAATTAAATTGATAATGAACTGTTATCAGGCTCATTTCCTGTAACATTCTCAGAGACTATTTCAGTTAAAGGTTCTGTGCCGTGATTTGTCTTACCCCAATACATTGTTCTTTTCATAAATATTATCTTGAATACAATGAAAGAAACTACCGGTATCCAGAATAAAAGCATATATAGTCCTGTTTCAACAGCCTGTTTTACTGATTGAAATCTGTTAAGCTTATTATATTTTCTGATTCCATAAACCAGACCTGTAATAAAGAAAATACTTACAGCAAAAATTACTGCTATTGAGCTTAAAATATGTTGTTCCTGCCCTTTAATATAATTTATTCCCTGAATAGTCCATTCAGATAAAAGCCAAACAGGCAAAACGAATTCGGAAATGTACGCCCACATATCAAGACTTACTCTGAGAGAAATATCTTTTGAGAAAAATACTTCGGTAAAATAATCCAGATATCTTCTTATACTGCCTTCTACCCATCTTCTCCTCTGTCTTAAAAGAGAAACAAAATCAGTTACACCTTCTTCATAAACTTCAACATCACTACAAAATCTTATATCCCAGTTTTTCAAATGCAGTCTTGTTGAAAGATCGAGGTCATCTGTAATTGTAAAGTTATTCCACCCATCTACACCAATTAAAGCTTCTCTTTTTATAAGCTGACCATTTCCTCTAAGCTCTACAGCTCCTTTTATGCAATCTCTTCCTTCCTGAAAATGTGAATCTAAAGCGTATTCATTATTTTGGCATCTTGTAATAAAACTAATATCCTTGTTGCTTATAACTTTTCTTGCCTGAACAGCTCCTGTTTCCGGATCTGAAAGACAAGGAAGAATTTTTTTCAGAAAGTCCTGTTTTATTCTTGCATCCGCATCAAATACACAAATTACTTCACCTTTTGTCAGAATAAAAGCGTCATTTAAAACAGCAGATTTTCCAGGAAATGCATCTTTATCTCTAATTAAATATTTAACCCGGGGATATTTTTCACTCAGTTTTTTAATAACAATTGAAGTATTATCTTCACTTCTGTCATCTATAACAAAAATCTCATATTTTTCATAATCAACAGAAAGCATATTTAAAACAGTATCTTCTATAACAAGTTCTTCATTATGAGCAGGGATAAGGATACTTACAAAAGGTTCATAAGTCATATCAAGCTTTGGAGGATTTTTTTTGAATTTTCTTTTTTGATGAAACTCTGCAGTTCTCAAAAGCAGGGCATAGAAAGTCAGAAAGGACAGTATTATAAACGAAGAATACTGAACAGGAATATATTTTTGAAAAATAAATAAAAACAGCCAAAGAAATGCAAGCAATGCAGCTAATATAATTCTGTCTTTTAATTCTATTTCGTCAAATATTCTTTTGATATTGTTATTCATAACTTACCTTATGTTATATAAGTGCATATACTCCGCTAATAGCAATGTAATCTGCCTGAATAATCACAGAGCACTTTAGCTGCGTTTTTTCTTCCCTTGATTTTACTTGCCATAATTGCAAATTTCTCTGCATTTTGAGCAAAACATGGATCTTTAAGCATGATTTTAACAGTATCAGATAATTTTCTTACTGAAAGTTCATCATACCTGATAATTTTTGCAACTTCAAGCTCTGCCATTCGTGAGGCATTATTTTCCTGCTCAGTCTGTCTAAGATCAGGGACAATAATTGATGGTTTCCCAAGTGTTAGAAGCTCCATAGCAGTACTATGCCCAGCCTGAGTAATAACAAGATCAGCTGCTTTCAGATATTGTGCAAGATTTGGAGTCATTCCCCTTAATTTTACATTATGAGGAACATTGTTAGCCTCAAAAAATGTAAACATATCGAAATCTATATCGGGAAGTTGTTTTGCTACTTCAATAATCGTGTCAAAAAGTGGTTTTCTGTAAGAATGCCCGCCTAAAGTAACAACAACATAAGGTCTTTTACTTCTTTCTATCGGAATAATTTCATCCCTATCCCAGCTAACCAGGGGTCCCACAAACCTTGTTCTCTTCATAACTTTAAAATTATGACTTAAATTGGGCAGACATATGGTGTAAGGAGGAGGAAAATCCGGTATAATAATTTCTTCAGCAGAACTAAGCCAGGTTTTCATTATCCAGTCAAAAGATTTGCCAAATACTCTTATAAGAGCAGAATCCTTTTCAAAAAACGGATAAAATGCACTTTGGTTCGTTATAACAACACAGGGCAAACTGAGTTTATCAGCAGCCATAACAGGAACAAGCCTGCCATCAGCAACAACGCAGGAAGCTCCACTTGCCTTAATTATCTCCATTTCCTGCTTTACAAGCTGATTGAATGTTAAAGCCCAGGAATGATTTTTAAATATAGTCTTGCCTACATCAAAAACACCCTTTTCACCTATAAGCTTTAACTCTTGCTGTAGCTCAACATAAGGATAACCCGCATCTTTTATTCTCTCTAATGCATAATTATATGATCCAATAAGTACTTCGTCATGATCAAATTCTCTAGCCATAGCCAGAGTCCGGCTCGAATGACCAAACCCTTCACTACTTATAGAGAAATATATTTTTTTCTTTAATCCTAAAAAATTAGGGTTTTTCAGTTTTCTTTTTCTGTTTAACAAAGGCATATGTTATAAATAATCCCGATTTTTGTTTTTAAGCTTTATAATTAACCTATATATTTTCTCATAAAATAATATATTACCTACATAATAATTTTGATCTAACTTTTAAAAGACCATATATTCCCAGACCAAGAACCGGTAAAGCTATCAGAACAAGAATTTTAGTGACACCAATCACGTCAGCACCAAGTGCAGCTATTAATACAGGCAGTGTTGAGGATGTACTCAATAGTGTAAATTGAACCCCGAAGACTTTACCTCTCATATCTTCCGGAACAGAACTGTGTATTATAGTTTGAATTGGTACTGCAATAAGAGCACAGCCAAAACCTATAATACCGGCAATAAAATAAGAATATATCATTCTAAATGTCAGTTTAAATGCCTCAAAATGAATCATCCATAAATCCCATCCCGAAATGCTAATATGTAAATTATTTGGTATAAACCCTACAATAGCGAGTAAAATAAGGCTTATTCCTATTACAGTAAATCCCGAAAAAATCAATACATATTTGCTTGCATTTCTCAATAATTTGCCCACGATTAAAGCTCCAAAAACCATCCCAATTCCACTGAATGCTATAATATACGCAAATTTCTGAGCACCCAGAGCCGGATTTGAAGGGTATAATTTTTGCTGACTTATTCCAATTGAGAGTATTGAAAGCATTACAATAACAGAAAATAACAATGCCAGCTTTAATATTGCCTGTAAAACTTTCGGATTTTCTTTAATATAAACGAATCCTTGTTTTAATTCAGAAAAGAAATCTGAAACTGTTTTCTTTTCTGAAGTTTGAACTTCAACAGGTTTATACTTTATAAAACTCAAACATAAAGCTGAGATAAAAAACAATCCTGCCACCGCCCAGTGAACAGCTTTTAGTCCAAATATATTAATAAGAGGATCTCCAAGAACAAATCCAAAAATTACAGATCCCATCATTGTTGTAGTAAACAGTGAATTGGCTGGAAGCAGCTGATTTTTACTTACTAATGAAGGAATCGAACTTGCTTCTGCCGGTACAAAAAATTGTGTGATAGCTGATACAAGAAAAGCAAGCATATAAATTCCAAATAAAGTCTTGCTAAAAAGCGGCAGAAAAATTATTAATAACGCTCTTAATATGTTAGTTATGATTAATGTATATTTTTTATTCCATCTATCAATAAAAACCCCGGCAACAGCCGTTAATAATATTGCAGGAATTGTAAAAGCTACATAAAGCCAGCTCTGCAGCGATGTAGATGTGCTAAAAATACTTGCTATAACAGCTACAAAAATAACAAATGTAACTCTATCTCCTAACTGTGAAAAAACTTGTCCAAGCCATAGAGATAAAAAATTCTTATTTTTGAAAAGAGACCTGTAGCCGTCTGCTTTTTGAGTTAAAGGAGTTACTATATCTTCCTGCATCTTTATACCTGTTACAAATTAAAACTAAAGCGCGAAGTTGGAATTAATTAACATAAACATTCAATTAATTCAGGAGTTTTTAATTTTTTATGAGACCTTAAGGCCACATATTCTTTTAAAACCCTGAAACAATAATTTAGTGAAGTCTGGTCAATAAGACTTTCAGGAAAATCAAAATTTGCCGCATCTTTAAATACCTTTAAAATATCATGATCTATTTCGATTGCCTCTCCTTCACTGCTGCTGCAATTTCGACATACAATTCCACCCGCTTCTGCTGAAAATGTGAAACCGTCTTTTTGAATTAACTCATTGCATTTTACACAGTGATTTAATTCTACAGCATAACCAAGTAGATTCATAAAAACAAGCTTGAATCTGATTGTAGCCCATAAAGCCTCACCTGTATTTGAAGACAATGAAATATTCTTTAAAGATTCAAAAAACAGATCATAAATTTTACTGCTGTTTGTATCATTTTCAAGCCCAAAATTATTAATAAGTTCTGCACAGTAAATAGCATAAGTAAGTTTTGCCACATCCCGGCGAAGTTCCTTAAAACTGTCAACCAGTTCCGCCTGACATACTATATCAAGTTTCTTTCCTTTAGCTATAAGAAGCTTATTGGCAGCAAGCATCATCATTCTGCCGCCAAGTTTACTTGTAGGCTTTTTTATTCCTTTTGCGACACATCTAATAATTCCAAGATCTCTGGAATACATAACTATAATTTTGTCTGCTTCTCCAAGATTATATGATTTTAAATTTATTGCCTGTGTCTTATAATTTGACATTCCGGTTATAAACCCCTTTTAAAGCATTTTTTACTGGAGAAAAAGCTCCTAACTAATTAAATTTTATCATAAAGGACCTATTATTTATTATTGTTATTGGATATTACAATATTTTAATAATTACAATAAATAAATCTGTTCCCGAAAAAATATAATAAAACTTCACCGCCGAAGATACTAATAAGTTAAAATTCTTGTAATAAAGTAGAAAAATGCAATATAATCAAGATTATAAATTAAAAAGAGGAAATATTGTGCACACGTTGAATAAAGGTTTTACCCTGGCAGAAGTACTGATAACTCTTTTAATAATCGGAGTAATTGCTTCAATAGTTATTCCTGGTTTAATTGCTGATTCTCAGAATGTAGAGTTCAAAATAGCTGCAAAAAAAGCTTATGCTGAGCTATCAGCTGCAATAAAGCAGATGAAACAGGATAATGTCACACTTAATGGTTATATTGGAAATTCCTGTTCATTCAAACCTGATTTTGTCAAATATTTTAATGTTGTACAGGATTGCGGAAACGAAGATTGCGTTCCAGGTTCGTATACCTCTGACATGTATAAGAGTTTGGCAGGAGATCCTGCATATACTGCTTATGGAGCCGAAGGACAGTTTGTTATAAATAACGGCATGTTTATAAATATTCAGAATAGCACTTCCGTTTCTAGCGGAATTATGATTATTGTTGATGTAAACGGATATAAAAAAGGTCCAAATGTATACGGAAAAGATACATTTATGTTTGACCTGATTAATGACGTTCTTTTACCAATGGGTGCACCCGGAACACAGTTTCTAGCTACGTCTTACTGCAATAAATCAAGCTCTTCAGCTTATCAAGGCTTTGGTTGTGCAATTAATGTAATAAAAGGTACAGATTATTAAGAGGAAATATAATGCGTGTAATTAATAAAGGTTTTACCCTTGCAGAAGTCTTAATAACGTTATTAATAATCGGAGTAATTGCTTCAATAGTTATTCCTGGTTTAATCGCTGATTCACAGAATGCAGAGTTCAAAACAGCCGCAAAAAAAGCTTATGCAGAGATATCAGGTGTAATAAGACAGATGAAACAGGATAATGTTACATTTAATGGTTACATTGGAAATATTTATTCATTCAAACCTGATTTTATCAAATATTTCAGTGTAGTACAGGATTGTGGAAACGAAACCTGTGTTCCTTCATCGGCTGCTTCTACTATGTATAAAAGTCTGGCTGGAGATCCGGCATATACAGCTTATGGAGGTGAAGGGCAGTTTGTTATCAATAATGGTATGTTTATAAATATTCAGAATAGTACTGATGTTGGCAGCGGCATTATGATAATCATTGATGTAAACGGATATAAAAAAGGTCCAAATGTATATGGAAAGGATACTTTTATGTTTGATCTGATTAATGATGTTCTTTTACCAATGGGTGCGCCCGGAACACATTTTGTGGTTGGGTCTAACTGTAATAAATCAAGCGCTTCTGCTTATCAAGGCTTTGGTTGTGCGATAAATGTAATAAAGGGTACAGATTATTAAGATAATATATTAAATTGAGGAATTTACTATGCATACGTCGAATAAAGGTTTTACCCTTGCAGAAGTCTTAATAACGTTATTAATAATCGGAGTAATTGCTTCAATAGTTATTCCTGGTTTAATCGCTGATTCTCAGAATGCAGAGCATAAAACAGCTGCAAAAAAAGCTTATGCTGAGCTATCAGCTGCAATAAAACAGATAAAACAGGATAATGTCACACTTAAGGGTTACATTGGCAATTCCTGTTCACTTAAACCTGATCTTGTTAAATATTTTAACGTAGTACAGGATTGCGGAAACGCTGATTGTGTTCCTGATTCAGCTTCTAATATGTATAAAGATCTGTCAGGAGCTCCTTCATATACAGGTTATGGAGCTGAAGGGCAGTTTATTACAAGTAATGGTATGTTTATAAATATTCAGAATAGCACTACTGTTTCTGCCGGCATTGTAATCATCGTTGATGTAAATGGATACAAAAAAGGTCCAAATGTATACGGAAAAGATACATTTATGTTTGAGCTGGTTAATGATGTACTTTTACCAATGGGGGCTCCCGGAACACAGTATCTGGCTACATCTTACTGTAATAAATCAAACCCTTCAATTTATCAAGGCTTTGGCTGTGCAATAAATGTAGTGAAGGGTATAGACTACTAGAAAAACTATTTAAATTTAATTCAAATAAAATTACTTAACTTTAATATCAGAAATATATTTTTCTTTTTCTGCGTTGAAACTCTTTGGAGGCATTATCCATTCCTTTTTATTCATTGATCTTGGAACAAACACTGCAGCCATTTTATCTTCGTATACTATTTTCCAGTCATCAATCATTTTTAAGTTATTATAAAGCTCTTTATATTCCATAGGGATAAGCATTAAGTCCGCATGATACTTTCTTAGAAGTCCGTCCCAGCTTTTGCCTACATAATGAAATCTGGCAACATCTCCAATAAAATCATTAGTATATACTTCTTCATACCTGCCATCAACAGCAATACGGCATTGCGGATATAATTTCCAGAGCGCATAACTTCCCCAGTTAAACAAAACAAGCAAATTACCTGATAAATGATTCATCTGAATAAATTTTACAGCATGCACAGGAAACATATATTCTTTAACAGCAATTTTACGAGGTAATGAAACTAATGATACAAAACAAAACATTAAAATAATGATATATACAAGGATTTCTCTGTAAACCTTTCCAATTTTTCTTAGTAAATATGGAACTAATGAATATATTTTACCTGTTACATCAAACGTATACCAGTTTAATGCGGGATACAGCCAGTAATAAATATAAGCTGCCGCGGCAATAGAGAAAAATATTACATGCCTTGTATGCTTTACCGACATATAAAAAGTAACGGCAAGGATTAAAATATCTGTCCAGTTTATTTCTTTAAAACGTTTCACAAAGACATATATCAATGATAACAGGGTTAATATAGCAAAAACCTTAAATCCGGGAACTTGAGTTGCGGAAGCAAAAAGATTAAGCGGGGCCCATTCATTTACAAAAGGTCTATTCATGCTGACTGCATTTATAAGAAAACTCCAATATTTTATTCCATAAGGATTTATTAGTGTTGCTGCTCCTGATAAAGCAAGAATTAATAAATATTTTAACGGATTTCTTTTATTTATAAATTCACCAATAGCAAAAAGAGTAACTACTCCGAGCCCCGCAAGAAATCCTCCATGCATATTTGCCCATACAACCATTGTTGCAGGAAAAAGCCAAATAATTTTGTTTTCACCTTTTCTTACAAGATCAAGAGCGTAAAGCCAAAGAGCAAAAAAGAAATAAGTAAAAACATGAGATCTTATTACGCCGTCAAAAGCAGGCAATATAGCAAAGAATAAGAGCATATAATAACTGATTCTATACGGGTCATCCTCTTTATTCCTGTGCTGATTTGTATAAAACACAAACAGAAATATTCCAAACAGGATCATAAATTTTAAAATTAATAAACCGGCATCTCCATAATGATGCACTAAATAATAAAATACTGCTCCTGCGCCCCATTCATGATCAACCCAGAATTGTTTTGTGGGTGTATACGCAAAAATATCACGATGCAGAACATTACCTATTTGAGAAAAAATCTTTCCTACGGCAAACCTTGCCCATAAATCCCAATCAGAATTGTTATACTTAACAGTAACAAAATATACAATTCCCATTATTCCTGATAAAAAAAAGTATTTTTTTATACAAATGCCATATTTATCAAGAAAACCAAAATACTTATCTGCAATTAAAGCAATAATGCTAAAAAGCGCAGTAGTTAAAAACACAAAAATTAGTACAATTACAAGACTGTTCATTTCTTAGTCCCTAAAATACTCCTACCCAACATTTCTTAATGTATTTTATATCATAAATTATTTTAAGGAAAATAATAATTTTTCTTTATAAACTCATTCTGGTTTTAAATCCCGTAAGCAAGTATAATGTTAATTGAGAATACATTAGGAGCTTCAGGGTATGGCAAAGATAAAAACTAAATGGATATGCTTGAATTGCGGATACGAAACTACAGGATATCTTGGTAAATGTCCTGATTGTGGTGAATGGGGATCGTTAACGGAAGAAAAATTGCAAAAAATTGACAATAAAAAAGGCTTAACTGTTAATATAGGTTTTAAATCAGAACCTCAGCTTTTAAATAATATAGAAATTGATGATGCGATTCGATTTTCTACAGGATTGAGCGAATTTGACAGAGTGCTCGGCGGCGGACTTGTAAGAGGTTCTCTTGTTCTCATTGGAGGAGATCCTGGAATTGGAAAATCCACATTAGTGCTTCAATCAAGTGGAAGTCTTGCAAATACTGGGATTAAAGTTCTTTATGCCTCCGCTGAAGAATCATCAAGACAAATTAAATTGAGAGCAAACAGGCTGAATGTTTATTCTGAAAATCTTTATATTTATGCTGAAACAAATCTTGATGAAATTCAGACAACTATCAATGATATTAAGCCGGATGTAGTTATAATAGACAGTATTCAGGCGGTATATAATTCAGGACTGACAAGTTCTCCCGGCAGTGTGAGCCAGGTCAGGGAATGCTGCAATATACTTATGAATATTGCCAAAACTTGCGGTATAACAATAATTATCATAGGACATGTTACGAAAGACGGTATGATTGCAGGACCAAAAGTTCTTGAGCATATGGTTGATACAGTTCTTTATTTTGAAGGCGAGAGATATAAATCATACAGACTAATAAGAACAATTAAAAACCGTTTTGGCAGTACGAATGATGTTGGTGTATTCAACATGGAAGATGACGGACTTGTAGAAGTAACCAATCCCAGCGAACTTTTTCTTGCTGAGAGATGTGAGTCCATAACGCCAGGAAGTGTTGTAATTGCGACCAGCGAAGGAACACGACCTCTGCTGGTAGAAATACAGGCACTGGTAGGGCCCACTTCTTATGCCTCGCCAAGAAGAGTAGCAACAGGGATAGAGTATAACAGAGTCCTACAGATTCTAGCTGTTCTTGAAAAACGTGTAGGTTTAAATCTCAGTAAGCACGATGTTTATATAAATGTTGTTGGTGGAATAAATATTCAGGAGCCTGCTGCAGATCTTGGAGTTGCCCTTGCAGTTGCAACCTGCGCAAGAAATGTAATTGTTGATCCTGAAACTGTCATAATGGGCGAAATTGGATTATCAGGCGAAATAAGAAGCGTAAGGCAGCTTGAACCACGAATCAATGAAGCTGCCAAACTAGGATTCAAAAAAGCAATTGTACCAAAAGCAAGTCTTCCTCTTAAAAACAGCCCGAAAGAAATTAAAATTATCGGTGTTTCGAGACTAATAGAAGCAATCTCAAACTCAATTCCGGCAAAAGAAGAGTAAAAAGTAATTTTATCTACTAATAACTAATTTTACCTTCCTGTAAAACTTTTGCAGTACAACCTAAGCCACTACCCGGGGCTCCATCAGTACCAGCTGCTATGTCGCTTGATGATGGATCACAACCACTATACGTATCATCTAATGATCCCATTGAATACACCATACCATTTCTCATAATATACCAACCAAAAACATCTCTGCCTACTTTATTTGGTGGTTTAAAACCATTAACATCTATGTAAACAAAAGCACAGTTACTGTTATAGAGGGGACCTGAATTATTAATACTTCTATTTGTTGAACAATAAGATTTTGCTTCATATCCTATAGAACTGCCGTCTTGAAGTATGCCTCTGCCAACTATCGCATAATTATTGTAATTACCCTCATCTGTACCATTTAACCTTTTATAAGTAACATTTGCAAAACAATCAAATCCGATAGCAGTTCCGCAGTCTTTTACAAGATTTAATTGTGTTTTAAAAGAGTTCCATCCGTTTACATTATCAAAATCAGAACTTAACGGACTATCAGTTAAACTCGAATAAGTATTCTGAGTTTTGTAATTCATAACTGCCTGTTGCAAAACGCTTTGATATTTTATTACTTTTGTAGCTATTTCAGCATTATTTGTTTGTGAAATAAGTGCAGGAATGACTAAAGAACTAATAACTCCTATAATTAATAATGTTATCAATACTTCTGCAAGAGTAAAACCTTTTATAAATTCACGCATTATATTTTCCTTATTTTGATAAAATTAATAGATTAATTTTATCAAAATTTTTAAAAAAACAATATATTTATCGGAAACGTTTCGGAAATCTGAAACTTCACTTAGTATTAGTTCCCAAACATCTTTTTAAAAGGTTCATTTACTTCTTCAGAAGCATATTTTGAATTAATTACAATAGTTTTCTTTCTAAGAGTGTCTCTTTCCTTATAGAATGATTTTTCGTAAGTTAAAGGCTTTGAATGTTTGATATTGTAAAGTCCCTCTTTTTTCAATTGCGCAACATTAATGTTTTTAAGAGTGGTTTGAATCTGCCATATCCTGTTTTCTCTGGCCGGATGAGTAGAATCCTCTTCCAGAGTATCCGGCATTCTCTTTAAAAATTCAAAAAATTTAACTGAACTATCAGGTAAAAAACCTGCTTTAATCATCATAATGAGCCCCAATTTATCAGCTTCATATTCACATTGTCTGGAAAAAGCCAGCTTATCATATTCATTTTCCATTTTTTTATTGCTTAGAGCTTGCTTTTCCTGTTCAATCCTGGCATTTGCTAGACTATATGCTCCAGAGCTGCCTATTATAGGACTTAAAATAATATATTTGTTAATTAAGTCAGGTAAATTTTCAATGGAAGAATTAACATCATTCTGATAATTTTTGTTCAAAACCTGATCATATCTGTATTGGTGATAAATATGCTTTAGAATTTCGTGCGCCATTTCATGCGCTGTTACAAACGCAAGAGCAGAAACATCATCGTAAAAAGTATTAATTATCCCGCATTCTATAACGATCAAATTCCCTTGTGATGTGGATGCGTTGATAACATAATCCTTGCTGTTTGGAATTTCAATTACCCAGGGATAATTATCAAGTTTATTTGCCCTGATAATTCTTTCTGCTGCTCTGTATTCACGATAAAGTTGTCTATCCAGCTGAATTTCGGCCTTTTTATAAAATTCAGATTCAAGATCAGCCTGCATACTTACAGAAGCTTTTTGTTTTGGAATATTTTTCTTTGTTACCGCAAAAGAATAGTCCGTATTAAAAAGACATCCTAATAACAGCAAAACAATAACCAGACAAAACCTTTTCATAACCTATAAATTCCACACACAAAAATCACCCAAGTAGAATATCTACATTCTACCAAAATAATCTTTTCAATAAAATTAAATATTTGGATTTTTCTTATGAAAATCTGTTGACTGTTCAAACTGGTAAGCTGCCCTTAAAAGAGTTTCTTCAGAAAGAACGGGTCCTAACATTTGAAGACCTATAGGCAAATTATTGCTGTCCATTCCGCATGGAACACTTATTCCTGGTATACCAGCCAGATTTGCCGTAATTGTTGCAATATCCATAAGGTACATGCTTAGCGGATCATCAACTTTTGAACCAAATTCAAATGCAGTCGTAGGACAGGTTGGGGAAATAAGAAGATCAACTTTTCCCCATGCTTTTTCAAAATCTCTTCTGATAAGAGTTCTGACTTGCTGAGCTTTTTTATAATAAGCGTCATAGTAACCTGAGCTTAAAGCATAAGTTCCCAGCATAATTCTTCTTTTTACTTCATCACCAAAGCCTTCAGCTCTGGTTTTTGTATACATTTCCATTAAGTTCTCAGGATCTTTTGTCCTGTATCCATATTTTACGCCGTCATATCTGGCTAGATTTGCGCTTGCTTCTGCCGTTGCAATAATATAATAAGTAGCAATAGCATATTTATTAAGCGGTAAAGAAATTTCTTCAATGTCAGCACCGAGATCTTCAAATTTTTTTATGGAAGCCTGAATAGACGATTTTACGTCATTGTCAATCCCCTGACCTAAAAGTTCCGAAATAACTCCAATTTTTAGACCTTTTATATCCTTTTTCAAACCTGCTGTATAATCAGGCACCGGCTGGTTTATTGAAGTCGAATCAGAAGGATCATGTCCGCTAATCGCTTGAAGAGTTAAAGCCACATCTTCAACACATCTGCCAAAAGGACCTATTTGATCAAGACTACTTGCAAAAGCAATAAGACCAAATCTTGATACCCTGCCATAAGTAGGTTTTAATCCAACTATTCCGCAAAAGCTTGCAGGGAGCCTGATACTTCCCCCCGTATCAGATCCAAGAGATATAACTGTTTCTCCTGCACTAACGCATGCCGCAGAACCACCTGAGCTCCCGCCAGGCACCATATTTGAATTCCAGGGATTTGTAGTTTTCTTAAAAGCACTATTTTCAGTAGAACTACCCATAGCAAACTCATCGAGATTTGTTTTTCCTATAATAGGCATTAAATTTTCTTTTATTTTTTTTATTACCGTAGCATCATAAGGCGGAACAAAGTTCTCTAAAATCCTGCTGCTTGCTGTTGTACGTTGACCATTTATGCACATATTATCTTTAATGCCGATAGGTATTCCTGCAAGAGGAGGAATATCAGAGTTAGATTTAATTTTGTCGTCAACTTCTTTTGCCGTTTCATATGCAAGATCTTTTGTTAAAGTATTAAAGGCCTGAATTTTATCTTCAACTTTTTCTATTCTTGCATAAGAAACATCTACAAGCTCTTTAGCAGAAATATCCCTGCTTAAAAGTGCTTTTCTTATTTCATTTATTGTTTTATATTTTAAATCTTCTCTTATACTCATTTAAGATATCTCCTCAAATCATTAATATTTATAGATGATTTATATTTATCTCTGATTATACTTTCATTAGTATAAACAGGCTTAATATAATGTTTTTTAGCTTTTTTTGCCTGAACAAATACTCCACTCATTTCATCTTCAAAAACCAGTTTCCAGTTTTTGTCTTTAAGTATTTTGACAAAAGATTCATTAAATCTATCCAAAACTAATATATCAGTGTGATATTTTTTAATAAAGTTATACGAATCTTTATCATAATCATAAATAAAACCACTAACCATGTGAACCGTATTATCAGGATAAACTTCTTCATACCTTCCGTCAAGAGCAATCCTACATCGCGGATACAGTTTCCAAGTAGCATAACTTCCCCAATGAAATATAGTAGCCAAATTTCCTGATAAATTGTTCTGTCTTATAAATTCGATGGATCCAACCGGATATGAGTTAACTGGCACAGTAATTTTAACCTGATTTGAATAAATTAAAATGCCGCCTGCAATAAAAATGAATGTATATAATATTATATCTTTACCTATGGCAATACATTTTAGAATTTTATTTCCTGCTTCTCCAAAAATAGCAACTATGTAATCCCCTAAAGCATAAAACATGCTGTAAAAATCGTGATACAAAAAACATCCGGCAGCAATGCCAAAAAACGGCTGATGTTTGATATGTTTTAAAGATAAATATAAAGTTGACAACAAAACTAAATATTTTACTTTATCCAGTTCCCGATATTTTGGCCTGTTTTTAAACAAAGTAAAGATAATACTTACTACTGAAACAAGAAAAACTATTTTATAACCTTTCCAGTTCAAAATTGGGCCCATAAGATCTGTCGGCATCCATTCAATTATACTTGGTCTTTTCATGGTAATTGCATGAACTATATAAAACCAGTAATCTATACCATAAGGATTTATTAAGGTCACTAAAACAGAGGGAACTAAAACAATAAAATATTTTTTACCGGGTTTCTTATTAAGAAATTCACCGATTCCATAAATTAATAAAAGACCAAGACCTGAGACAAAACCTCCATGCAGATTTGCCCATAACATAATCACAGGAGGAATAATAAATAAAAGCTTGTTTTCCCCCCGCCTTATTCTTTCAAGCAGATATATCAACAAAGTAAATAATAAAAATGTAAATTGTTGACATCTAACTGTGCTTCCAATCCCCATAAAAATTAAAAGATAAATAATGGCATAAAAACCAATATTTAAGTGAGCATTAATCCGGGGATTCTGAAGTTTAACTATTCTGTTTATTAAAAACAAAATGGTAAAACTGATAAATACCTTTAAAATCATTAATCCTGCATCACCAAAATAATGCGAAATATAATAAAAGATAACACTTGAGCCCCATTCATGATCAATCCAAAGAGATTTTACAGGTGTATACGCAAATATATCATGTTTTAAGACTGTTCCTGAGAGAAAAAATATCTTTCCAACAGCAAGCCTTGCCCACAGATCCCAATCAACAGAATTAAATTTTGTGCAATAAACCCATACAAGAATAAAAGTCGATAAATAAAAAGCAAACTTTTTCATTACATTCTTTCTATAACCTAATACATGTATTTTTATTCTATATACTCCAGTTATAAAAAGCAAAAAAAGAGGATGAAATTCATCCTCTTTTTTTTAAAACTTAATAAATAAGAATTATTTCCAAATAGCCTGTTGTGCTAAATCTTCACCGTTAGCAGTACCTGTCTTTGCAGGGATAACTGTTTTATCTCTGATAACAAGATAATACTGATCTTTGAAAATTCCACCATTTGATTCTCTGTTAGGTTTTTTAGCGCCATTAACATCAACAAGAACGTAACAATTAGCATAACCAGTTATTCCAACAATAGAATCTGCATTAGCAGTTGCAATGGTTGAATTATCACATTTACTAGTTGTACTATATGTATAGAATTTGTATGTCATACCATCAGCTGTAGTTAGAATACTATTGGCAGAATCTGAGCTAACTATGTTTAATTTATTAGCAAAAACACCAAAAACATTAGCAACACCACTAACAGAAGTAAGATCTGTAGCATCCTGAGCTATACTCATTGTGAGAGCTTGATTCAATGATGCAGCAGCTTTCTTTAATGAAACCTTAAATTCCATTTGTGCAGTATCACCAATTAAAGCTGGTATTACTATTGATGCAATTACACCGATAATCAAAAGTGTAATAAGAACTTCAGCAAGTGTGAAACCTTTCTTTGATCTACTCTCAAACATAATTTTTTCCTCTTATTTTTAAACTCATTACTTTTGTATATTTCTTATTAGAATATAATTGAATAATACTTAAGACTAATTATAAATCATCTTCTAAAAAAAGCTAGATTTTTTTTCCAAAAAAATCTAAAAAATGTCGGATTTAAGTAAATATCATATATTTGTATGACAAAATAAGTTCATATATCCTACTAATATACTCTAATTTTAACTTCATACAACTAATTTAATACGTTTAAATCATAAATACTCCAATGTAAATAATATTAAGACATGTAAATTGCATATCTTTATATCAGTTTATATATATTTATATAAAGATAATATTATAGACTTTTAAGATATTCCTCTGGTGCAAGAATTGATATTACCGAATTGCCTGATAAATATTTATTTGCAACTTCCCTTATATCATTTTCACTGACTTTTTTGATTTTTTCAGGTACGATATTATCATAATCAGCACCTAGTCCCATAATATCATAATATCCTAAGTAATGAGCCTGCTGTGCATTTGTTTCATGATAAAAAGCCCGTTTCCCCAGATAATTACTTTTAGCATCTTCAAGTTCTTTTGTAGAAACCAGCTCTTCCTGAAGTTTTTTAATTTCAGTATTAAAACCTTCGAGTGCAACATTTATATTAACGGGAGCCGTTCCAATATATACAGAAAAAGTACCGGCATATTTAAAAGGATCAAAAGTACTTCTGACATGATAAGCAAGGCCCTTTTTATCTCTTAGTTCCACAAAGAGTCTTGAACTAAGCCCACTTGATCCTAGTATGGTATTAAAAATTGCAATAGAAGCAAAATCTTCACTTGCCATATCCGGTACAATCCAGCCTTTAACTATTTGAGCCTGTGCAGCATCATTTTTCTCGATGGTTACAATTTTATTTTTTTCAATAATATCGGGTATTTTGGTTATACATTTTCTTGAATCTGTTTTAATATTACCGAATTTTGATTCAAATGTACTAATCACACTATCTTTATCAATATCACCAACTACTGCAAAAGTCATTGCATCTGGCACAAGTGCTGAAAAATAAAAATTATTTAATAAATCCCTATTTATTTCAGGAATATCAGCCAAAACTTTCGTATGAGTGTTTCCATAGGGATGATTCGGATAAATGTTCTTAATGAGATTATCAAAAGCTTTGACTCTTGGCGAATCAAGATCCATCTCAATCTCACCTTTAAGCTTGATTGATTCCTTTTCAACCTTTTCAAAAGTGGAATTTCTTGTTACATCAGCAAGAATATCAACAGCTTTATCAAATTCTTCATTTAAAAATACTGATCTTACCTTTGTATAATCCTGTTTTGTATCAATGCTCATTTCAATGGCATTATTATCGAGTTCATTTGCAATTTCTTCAGTATTTCTAGATCTGGTTCCCTGAAGGAGCAGTCTTCCTGCAAGACTTGCCATACCTGCTTTTGTTTCACATTTAATTCCTGAATCAATAAATAAATTAACTGCAATTCGTGGAGTGTTTTTATTTTTTCTTGTAATAACTTTTATTCCGTTACTTAAGATGGATATATCAAAAGAATTCATTATATTTTCCTCACTTAATATGCTAATTTATACTCCTACTATTACCCTTCAGGCAATAAAACGGAAATACTGACTTTATTAAGATCAAGATATTCCCCTGCCGTTTTTAAAACATCCTGCACTGTAATGGTATCAAGCACCTTTAGATATTCAGCATAACAGGTAATATTATCGCAAATGGTTAAATAATGACCTATTGACTCTCCAATTTCAGAAACGGTTTCTGATTCTTCAGCAAAATTAGATTTTAATTTTTTCTTAGCTTTACGAAGTTCTCCTTCCGACACAGGAAAATCAGCAATATTTCTAAGCTCGTTTCTTAAAAGTTCTTTAGCCTTATCTTTTTGATCAGACCTGAAATTTGCCTGAACAAAAAATGTATTTCCATCTTTAAACTGGTATTGCGTTGTTCCAACCACATTAAATACAGGTTTATCAGGTTTTTCTATTAAATTCTGATAAAGCCTTGAACTATTGCCTTCTCCAAGAATAATACTCAATACATCAAGAGATATAGAATCTTTTAAATTACTTGCTTTTGGACCATGAAAACCAAACATTAAAAATCCTGTATTATAATTTCCGGTCTTTTCCATATATCTTGGCTGTGTTTGGTCAGGCTCCGGAAAGTATACAGGTTTTACTAAAGAAGCTGACTTCTTAAATGCAAAGTTTTTTCTTATTTCATCGAGAGTTTTAACAGAATCAACCTCTCCGACAACAATTGTAACCATATTTTCCGGTGTATACCATTTTTTATAATAATCAACTATCGTTGTTCTTGGGACAGACGCAATTACATCACCTGTTCCAATAACATCTCTCCTATAAGGATGCTCTGTGTACATAAGATTATTCAACTCATCGTATGTTATGGTCCATGGTTGATCATCCCTCATCCTGATTTCTTCAATTACAACATATCTTTCTCTCTTCTCTGTAACCTCAGGATTATTAAAATCAAAAGCAGGCCCAATTTCTTCTTCAGGCAACCCTGCATTCAGCATCATATCTGCATGAAGGTCAAGAGCTTCTTTAAAATACTCATCATTTTCGCCTTTTGGAAGAGTTACATAATAAAAAGTATAATCCTTCCATGTTGCTGCATTTACAATGGCGCCCCTTGCTTCAAGAATTCTGTCAAACTCTCCGGCAGGATGTTTTGGAGTACCTTTAAACATTAAATGTTCAAGAAAATGGGATATACCAGTTATCTCATCATCCTCATTTATTGAACCTGTTTTTACCCAGGTACTGACATTTACGAGTTCACCTTTTTTTTGGGCAATTACAATAGTATGACCGTTTTTTAGCTTGTATACTTCTACAGGCATGTCTAAAAATGGGAAAATAACTTCATTTTTTTCTAAAATTTGAGATAATTCTTCTTTCATATATTTATTCCTGTTTATAAACTATAGATTTACTTATTGTATCAGATATAGAAAAACAATAAATATAAGTTAATTGGTCAGGTATTTATGTATATATGGCTTATTCCTGCATTTAATCTTTAAATTAAAATCATACAATTAGTAAAATTAGCAGGTAGATTTATGTCAAATAAAGGAATCATTATAATTATTTTAATTTTTTTCTTCACGATTAGTTGCGGTTTTATAAATAACGTTGCCTTAAAACCTCATCCGGCAAACAAATGTTTATCTTCACTTGAATTTCCAAAAGTAGTGATGAATCAGATTTCAACTAAAAAACTCAGACAAAATCCAGGAATAATCAATAATCTTGCAAATCTTGATATGGTAATAATTAATAAAACGGAAGACCTTTTTGTTGATGGAAACAGCAGCTACGGATATGCAAAACGGATTAAAGCATTGAACCCAAAAGTTAAGGTTTTGCAATATTTAAATATTTCAGATGTTTGGAATTACCAGACTACTATAACTGATTGGGCACAAAAACATCCTGAAGTATTACTTAAAGATGATAGTGAACAGCTTGTTTATTCATACAGGAAGGATTACGGAACAAAAAGATACATGATGGATTCAACACAGCCGATATGGCAGGATTATTATGTTGCAAGAATGAAGAAAATTGTAGATCAGGGAATGGACGGTATATTTGTTGATAATTTATGGAGATCAAACTGGCAGAATTTTAATATCTCTCCCGTAAGATTTAAACAAATTCAGGAAGGCTGGGAAACAACTCTTCAAAAAGCAAGAAAGGTCATAGGTTATGACAAAATTATAGTAGGAAATTCTCCTCCTTATGCTCTTTATCAGACAAGAGACATAACTATGCTTGAAAGCAGACTGCAACCTACGATAGAAAGTCTGAACAGTTATTTTGACCTTTCAAAGCAAGCAGCCAGTTATCGCCAGTTAAATCTCGATACTATTAAATACGGAGCTTACACAGGCGACAATTTTTACAAAGTGACAAACTTTTTCCTGCCTGCCGTACTTTTAACTGATAATATATGGGGAATTTCCAGTGATTCACCTCAGTATTTTGAATTACTAAAAAAACTTGGCAAAATAGGTTCTCCGCTTGGACCAACAAAAACAAGAACTGATCAGATACTTGAAAGAGATTATTCAAAAGCTAAAGTACTTTTAAATAATACTGATCAAGTTAAGACCGTACAGCTTTCTCTAAATACATACAAAACTATTGACAATACAGCTATAGAGCAGGTAACCCTGGCTCCGATGCAGGGCATTGTTTTAAAGAAAATCTAATTAAAACTACATATCACTGCGTTTGAACTCAGCGTATACTTCGTTTTTGTGAGGAAGGGGCTTGATCGCTCCTAATCCCTGTATCTGAAAGCTTGCAACAACACATGCCAGTTTTGCTGCTTCAAACGGAGTATATCCGGCTGCTATACCATGTAAAAATCCGCCGTTATAAGCATCACCTGCACCTGTTGTATCTACAACAGCAACATCCAGAGGTGGGATATGGTTAATTTCACCATTGTATCCTATGAAGCTTCCTTCATTACCCATTTTTACGGCTACAGTCTGAACTCCCTGATCCCAGAAAAATTTTATTATTTTGTCCGGTGATGAAATATTAAAAAGCTTTTCAGCATCATGAACAGCACTTAATAAAATTATATCAATATAATCAATGATTTCATTCAGAGCTTCTTTTGCTTCATCTAAACTCCAGAGTCTTGAACGGAAATTTGGATCATAAACAACTGTACATCCCTTTTCTTTTGCAATTGAAAAGGCTTTTTTAACGGCATCTTTTGCTGATTCCGACAATGACTGGGTAATTCCTGTTGAAAATATTATTGATGATCTTTCTATATATTCTTCAGGAATATCATCTATTGAAAGCGTGGTGGCAGCACTCTTTTTTCTGTAATAAGCAAATTCTTTTTCTCCACTTTTTTGTCTTGAAAGGAAATAAAGCCCGTTATATCCTTCTACCAGCCTGGCATAACTTATATCAATATTTTCGGACTGCCATGCATCCATAAGATATTCTTGAAATAAATCATTTCCGATTTTTGATATGTATCCGACCTTTGAACCAAGCCTTGCTGCTGCTACAGCCGTATTCATAGAATCTCCACCAAAATATTTGTGCAGTATCTCTGCATGTATGAGACTTTCACTGGATGAAAGCTCAATCATGCACTCACCAATAGAAATAATATCTATACTGTCTGCCATAAATTTTAACCCTACTCCCTTTAGTGCTGTCTTTGCACTGTTTTTCAGATACACTAAAAAACTATTTTTTTAAGTATAACTTATTTAACCTTGAATTTATAATTAGGTCAATTTCGTTAACATCGTTAACAGTGCTATTTATTTTCAAGATAATTATTTAGCTTATTCATCACATTTTTTGCCTTTTTAGTAATCGACGAAAAATCTGTTTCATCAGCGTAAAAAGCATTACCCATTCCAACAGCTACAGCTCCTGAATCAAGATAGTCTGTAAAATTTTCAGAATCAACTCCACCTGTTGGCATTAAATGCAAGAATGGCATAGGAGTGAGAATATCCTTAATGTAGTTAGGACCTCCAAGCGCTTTTGCAGGAAATATTTTGATTATATTCACTCCTAACTTCCATGCTTCATAAGCTTCTGTCGGAGTTGCCGCCCCTGTAACAATAGGGATCTTTTTAGCCCTGCATAATTTAACCAGTCTCATTTCTAAAATAGGTGAGACAACTAGTTTTGCACCTGCACTTAGGGCATTCTCAGCCTGTTCTGCTGTAATTACAGATCCTGCTGCAATTGATACTTCTTCATATTTTGACAATTCCTGAATAGCATAGGAAGCATCATCGTATCCCATAGTTATTTCAATTATATTTATACCGCCATCTATCAATGCTTTTGAAATATCAATTGATTTTTGGGCCTTATCTGTCCTTACAACTGCAAAAATCTTATTTTTTTCCATTGCATCGAGTACTTTACTTTTTTTAATAATGCTTTCAGCCATTTGATATTTCCTTCTTAAATTTGCCTTAAAATTACTCTTGCAGGAGATCCCTCCGTTTTTATTTTTAATGGTAGAGCAATGAGCTCATATTCACCTGCTTTAATACCATTTAAGTTGATTCCTTCAACTATTACTATATTGTTACCCAATAAAATTTTATGACATGGGTTGTCTGAATTATATTTGTCTATTGTATAATAATCAAACCCTATTAGTCTAATCCCTTTTTCAACCAGATATTGTGCGGCTTCAGGAGCGATATAGGTATAATTCTCACTGAAAATATTTTTTTCCAGAATCTTTGAATTAGATGTTTTAAACAGAATTCTTTTGTATTTATCAAGATCAATCGACTTCAGGCATTTTAAATCAATAAAATCAATATTTGTGAAATCTGAAACAAGGACTTTTCCTATTAAAATATCAAGCGACAATTCATCTACCATAGCTCCATCCCTAATAAAATGAGCAGGTGCATCAATATGTGTTCCCGTATGACTGCATAAATTTAATCCAGTTAACTCATAACCGTCTTTATTCATCGTCGCAAGATATTTAATATTAAATGAAGGATCCCCGGGATAAACAGTAATATATTCTTTTAAAGTTAAGGTAATATCAAAAAGTTTTCCCATATTTTCCCCGAAAAAATTCTGCTAAATTTAATACTTTTTATTTATTACTTTTTTGTGTGCAGATAATTCTATATCATCAGAAAGTTCGCAGAGTTGAACTTTTCCATACTTTCTCTCAAGTGCCAGAGTTATTAAATAATCGGTAAAATGAGGATTTTTAGGTAATAAAGATCCATGTAAATACGTACCGATTACATTCTTGTAAACCGCTCCCTCTGTTTTATCTTTACCGTTATTACCGTTACCAACTTTAACCAGACCAAGGGGTTTTGTATCTCCCTGCAAATATGTAAGTCCACTGTGATTTTCAAAACCTACAAGTGTCTGCAAATTTGAATAAGGTTTATTTGTTTTTACTGTAACATTTCCTATATACCTTGTATTTCCCGCAACAGTATAAGCATCTAAAATACTAATTCCCGGCAGTTTATCACCGTCATGGGGTTTGTAATAATGCCCGAGAAGCTGATACCCTCCGCATATTGCCAGAAAAACAGCTCCACTGTTTGCTGCCTGATGCAAAACATCTTTTTGTTTTTGAAGTTCTTCAGCAACAGCAATTTGCTGAGTGTCCTGACCTCCTCCGATAAAATAAAAGTCGTATAATTCTGGGTCAATTTTATCTTCCGGGTTTATTTCAGTAATTTCAGCCTGAATTTCACGCCAAAGACACCTTTTTGAAAAGGCTGCAACATTACCTTTGTCGCCATAAATATTTAGTAATTCTGGATATAGGTGCGCTATATGGAGTTTCATATTTTGTCTCAAATATTTAGTTATAGGCAGAGTTTATTGGCCGGGTCCCATTTTCGAGGCAGCCTGTATTCTTGCTAATGCTCTATGAAGTGCAGCCTGAGCTCTCTCAGTATCGATATCCCTTACTCCGGCTCTGAGACGTGCTTCTGCTCTTTCTTTAGCTGCTCGTGCTCTTGTAATATCTATTTCCTGACCAAGTTCTGCTGTATCAGACAATATAGTAACATTATTATTGCTTACCTGAAATATGCCACCTATTGTTGATACATATTCAGTTAAGTTACCTTTTATATACTTTGTAATATTTATATCAAGAGCCGTCATATATGGCACATGACCTGGTAATATTCCAAAATCGCCGTCTATCGCTCTTGAATATACAGCATCTACTTCTTCTTCAACAAGAACTTTTTCCTGTGTTATTATTTTTAAATGTAATTTTTTATCTGCCATTAGTAATTAACCTTTAGCCATCTTTTCAGCATTTTCTCTTGCTTCTTCGATAGTTCCTACCATGTAGAAAGCCTGTTCAGGCAGGTCATCATGTTTTCCTTCAAGTATTTCCCTGAATCCTTTTATCGTATCGGCAAGTTTAACATATTTGCCGGGGAATCCGGTAAATACTTCAGCAACAAAGAATGGCTGACTCAGGAATTTTTGAAGTCTTCTTGCCCTGCCTACAGTTATTTTATCTTCTTCAGAAAGCTCATCCATACCAAGAATAGCGATAATATCCTGCAAGTCCTTATATCTCTGAAGAACCTGCTGTATTCCTCTTGCTACCTGATAATGCTCTTCACCAACAATTCTTGGGTCAAGCACACGGCTATTACTTGCAAGCGGATCTACGGCGGGATATATCCCCAACTCTGAAATTTGTCTTGAAAGAACTGTTGAAGCATCAAGGAATGCAAATGTTGTTGCAGGAGCAGGATCTGTAAGATCATCAGCAGGTACATAAATAGCCTGAACAGATGTTATGGATCCGTCCATGGTACTTGTAATTCTTTCCTGAAGTTCTCCCATCTCTGTTGCAAGAGTTGGCTGATAACCAACAGCGCTGGGCATACGACCAAGAAGAGCTGATACTTCAGAACCTGCTTGAGTAAATCTGAATATATTGTCAATAAACAAAAGCACATCCTGTTTTGATATATCTCTAAAATATTCAGCAACAGTAAGAGCAGTAAGACCAACTCTCATTCTTGCACCCGGTGGTTCATTCATCTGACCGTAAACAAGGGCAACTTTGTCAATAACTCCGGACTCTTTAAATTCATTCCAGAGATCGTTCCCTTCTCTTGTTCTTTCTCCGACCCCACCAAATACTGATACTCCACCGTGTTCCTGTGCAATATTGTGAATTAATTCCTGAATAACAACTGTCTTGCCTACTCCGGCTCCACCAAATAATCCTACTTTTCCGCCTTTTGGATATGGCTGAAGAAGATCTATAACTTTAATACCTGTTTCAAAAATTTCTGTTTTTGTATTCTGGTCAACCAGAGTTGGTGCTGGCCTGTGGATAGGAAGATAGATATCAGATTCAATAGGTCCTACTTCATCAACCGGTTCACCCAGTACATTTACAATTCTACCTAATGTTCCAGGGCCAACAGGAACTTTAATTGAATCACCTGTATTTACAACTTTCATTCCTCTTGCAAGACCATCAGTACTGGACATAGCAACTGATCTTACCCTGTTTTCACCAAGGAGCTGTTGTACTTCTGTTACAAGATGGAATTTCTGTCCATTTGGTGCTATATCATCAATAATCAGTGCATAATAAATTTCCGGCAGTTGTCCGCTGGGAAATTCTACATCCACTACAGGTCCTATAATCTGAGTTATAATTCCGGTTGTTTTTTCAAGAGTTGCTTCTGACATAAACTTCCTTCCATTTAATTTTTATCAAAATATTCCAGTCTAATAATTATATTATATTAATAATTATTAGGACATAGTACTATTATTGCAAATTTATTAAGCAAAATACTTTTTGTAATAAACATCATGATTTAAAGCTTATTCTTCAGCAGACATCTCTTCTTTAGAAGTAAGCTCATCAGAAATTTGTCTGCTTTTACCTGTAATAAACGGGAAAAATCTGTTTATAAACCAGATAACAGGAATGAGGAACAACAAAGTTATAACCGTATTAATTATTCCATACAGGTTCCCATTTACCATCCTTGCATTTATTTCAAGAAGTTTATGATCCATAAAGTCTGCCGGAACTTTAAGATGTAAGCCAAATATAATCAGCGAATTTTTGCCAATGTATGATAAAGTCTTTGAATCTTTAATCATGTATGAAACAGATATCCAGCTAAAAATTCCAAGAAATGCTCCTGAATAAAACAAAAAGTAATTATGCAGCTCATTTGATGCCATATCAATTTCCAGATTCATCTGGCTTAATAAATAGTTAATTGGCATAATCAACAGTAATATTGGAACTTTTGAGAATTTATTAAGGAAATCGTCATTATTATTGATAGATTTAAATAAATATCCTGTTCCATAAAAAACAATTGCAGTAAAAGCTATATCTATACTCCAGGGCATATTAAACGGCACATAAAGACTGTATAAATAACCTATAATTGAGAATATTACGAGACTTATAATTAGATGGAATCTATTTTCAATTCTTCTTTTTAACATAAAGAAAATCATTTCTGTAGAAAAAAGACATGTTAAGAACCATAGAGCCACGTTAAATGACATAGAATAATTGTCCGGATTTGAATAAAACATTCCTATAAAAGTTTTAAGAAAATTTGGATGCTGTATATCATCTCCCATTTTCGTTTGTATCAATGCCCAGTAAAGAAAGGATACTATGGAAAAAATAAAATAAGGCACTATAAGTGTCTGGACTTTCTTCTTTGCAAAACTTTTTAAAGTTTTATACTTTGTATCAGAAAACAAATATCCTGAAACAAAAAAGAAAAGTGGCATGTGAAAAGAATATATATAATTTAAAAGAGCAGGAGAAATTGTTAACACGTGGGCAAAAATAACAAATATAATGCCGATTCCCTTTGCAATATCTAGCCATTCTATACGATCTGACATTTTTTCTCACCTCAAACTATGTTTACGAATATACCCTTTCAAGGTTTTAAAGATTTTAGTATAATAAATTATATAAAAAAATAACTAACAGACTAACTCATGGAGGTAGATATGAATTTTAATACATTAACTGTACATGGAGGGCACGAAGTAGATTCTGCTGTCCATTCAAGAGCAGTTCCAATATATCAGACATCTTCTTTTATGTTTGAAGATTCTCAGGATGCAGCGGCTCTTTTTAACCTTGAAAAAGAAGGCAATATTTATACAAGAATCTCAAATCCTACAATTGATATTCTTGAAAAACGTATAGCTCTTCTGGAAAACGGAGTTGGTGCTCTTGCAACCGCTTCAGGAATGGCGGCAATAACAATTGCATGTTTAAATATACTTGAAAACGGAGATGAAATGGTTGCATCTTCAGCTCTTTATGGCGGAACATATACATTATTTTCTTCAACATTCGCCAAATTAGGGATAAAAGTCAATTTTGTCAATTCTGATAATCCTGAAGACTACGAAAAAGCGATAACAGACAAAACAAAACTGATTTATACAGAAAGCATAGGAAACCCTAAGCTCAATATTCCTGATTTTGAAAAGCTGGCTAATATTGCCCATAAACACAGTATTCCTCTTATTGTTGACAATACCGTTGCAACACCTTACCTCCTTAATCCTTTTGATTTCGGCGTGGATGTTGTAATTCATTCAGCCACAAAATTCCTTGGGGGACACGGTACTTCGCTCGGCGGTGTTATTGTAGACTCAGGCAGATTTAATTGGACAAATTCAGGAAAGTTTCCGGGTTTAACGCAACCTGATCCAAGCTACCATGGCATGATCTATACTGAAGCCTGTAAAGATAAAGCTTATATAACAAAGGCAAGAGTTCAGCTTTTAAGGGATTTAGGCCCTGCAATGAGTCCTTTTAATGCTTTTATGATTTTACAGGGCATAGAAACCCTGCATCTTAGAATGCCAAGACACTCCGAAAACGCTCTTAAGGTCGCAGAGTTTCTTAAAGGACATAAGTGCGTTAGCTGGGTCAATTATCCTGGCTTAAAAGATAATTCTTACTATAATTTAGCCATAAAATATATGCCAAAAGGCCAGAGCGCTCTTATAGGTTTTGGTATAAAGGGTGAAAAAGAAGCAGGCGTTAAATTTATAGATAAAGTAAAACTATTGTCCCATCTTGCAAACATTGGTGATGCTAAATCACTCGTTATACATCCTGCCAGCACAACTCACCAGCAGCTCTCTAGCGAAGAAAGAATTTCTTCAGGTGTTACAGAAGACTTTATAAGATTATCAATCGGCATAGAGGATATAAATGACATCATAGAAGATATAGGTCAGGCATTAACTAAATCGATAACCTTGTAAAAGAATAAGCTTTGATATAATCCGTTGATGGTAATATAATTTATTAACGGAAAAGGTAATAAATATGGATATAAAACAAAAATCTTCATCAACAGACGATTCTGTCGGTATTGTTGAAACTAAATATTATACATATCCTGATAAAATCAAGCTTGAAAGCGGGATTGAATTTGGCCCAATAACTATAGCTTATGAAACATGCGGCCAACTGAACGAAGCCGGCAATAATGCTATCTTATTGCTGCATGCGCTATCTGGAGACGCTCATGTGGCTGGTTATAATTCACCTGAAGACAAAAAACCCGGATGGTGGGACAGCATGATAGGACCAGGCAAGGCATTTGACACAAACAAATATTTTATTGTCTGTTCTAATGTCCTGGGTGGTTGCAAAGGCACAACAGGTCCTTCTTCAATTAATCCCGAAACAGGGAAACCTTACGCCCTCAGTTTTCCTGTAGTTACCATAGAAGATATGGTTAATGTACAGAAAATACTGATAGATTATCTTGGAATAAAGAGCCTTTTAAGTGTTGCTGGCGGTTCAATGGGCGGTATGCAGGCAATGGAATGGGTTATTCATTACCCTGAATTTGTAAAATCTGCCATTGTTATTGCATCAACAAGCAAGCTTTCGGCGCAGGGTATCGCCTTTAATGCGGTCGGCAGAACTGCAATAATCTCCGATTCAAACTGGAATGATGGAAATTACTATGAAAGTGAACCACCTGCAAACGGTTTATCCATAGCCCGCATGATCGGACATATTACATATTTAAGCGAAGAATCCATGCATAAGAAATTCGGAAGAAAGTTGCAGGATAAGACAAGTCCCGACTATAATTTTAACGTTGATTTTCAGGTAGAAAGCTACCTTCAGCATCAGGGACAAAGTTTTGTCGATCGTTTTGATGCAAACAGCTATCTTTATATAACAAAAGCGATGGATTATTTTGACCTCCCTTCCAAATATGGTTCTCTGGCACTTGCTTTCAGACAAACCAGATCAAAGTTTCTTGTGGTATCTTTCTCTTCAGACTGGCTATTCCCTCCCGAACAATCAAAAGATGTCGTAAAAGCTTTGATGAATACTGATAAAGATGTTGCATACTGTGCTATTGAATCAAATTGCGGCCATGATGCTTTCCTGATTGAAAAAGACCATCAGACAAGAATAATAAACAGTTTCTTAAAAGATATATCCGAAACAAATTTAAGCAGAGTATAAAGGGTTAAAACCAATGAAAAGTCATTATGCAGAATCCAGAGGACTTCATTTAAACTATAAAATCATTTTAAATATTATAGAAGAAGGTGCCAAGGTACTAGATCTGGGTTGCGGATCCGGTGAACTTCTAAAAATGCTCAAGGAAAATAAAAATGTTAGCGGCAGAGGCGTTGAAATTAACGAAATAAACGTTATTAAGTGCATTGAAAACGGCGTTTCAGTATTTCAGGGTGATATTGATGAAGGATTAAAGGAATATCAGGATAAATCTTATGATTACGTGATTCTGAATCAGACTCTTCAGTGTACACACAAACCTGACTACGTCATTCAGGAAATGCTCAGGGTAGGGAAAAAAATTGTAATAAGCTTTCCAAATTTTGCTTACTGGAAAATAAGGTTTCACCTGTTTTTTAAAGGAACAATGCCTAAATCAAAAGTTTTACCGTTTGAATGGTACGATACTCCCAATATTCACCTGTTAACTATTAATGATTTCAGAGAATTCTGCAGTGTTAGAAGTATTTCTGTTGAAAAAGAAATATTTGCAATAAGAGCTTCAGTAAAAAATAATATCTTTAACAAAATACTGGCTAATTTTTTTACTGAAGAAGTAATTTTTGTGGTTTCTAAAGAAACAAATGATTAAAATAAGCCTATGCAGAAAGTAAGTTGGGTCAGCAATCCAGCAATATTGTAATAAAATTTAGCAAGGGTTCGAGATGAATAAAATAAGCAATATAGATAAAATTTCCGGCAATATTGTTGATGTCTTAAATAACCGCATATTTCCGGGAACACTTGAAATTAAAAACAACATAATTATCAGTATTACAGAAGATAATGAAAAATATGACAGCTATATAATTCCAGGTTTCATTGACTCTCACATTCATATAGAAAGCTCCATGCTCATTCCTTCGGAATTTGCAAGAATAGCTCCTGTGCATGGAACTGTAGCAGTTGTTGCCGATCCCCATGAAATTACAAATGTGCTGGGAATAGAAGGAATTAAATTTATGATTGAAAACGGCAAAAAAGTGCCGTTTAAATTTTATTTTGAAGCGCCATCCTGCGTTCCTGCTACTGATTTTGAGACTTCAGGAGCTAATATTGATGTGGATCAGATTGAAGAACTCCTAAAAGAACATGAAATAATTGCTCTCGGCGAAATGATGAATATTCCGGGAGTGCTGTCAAACGATCCGCAGGTAATAGGAAAAATAGAAGCCGCAAAAAAATACGGAAAGCCGATTGACGGGCATGCACCGGGCTTAAGAGGAAAAGACCTTGAAAAGTACATAAATGCAGGAATATCCACAGATCATGAATCTTACGAAAAAGACGAAGCGCTGGAAAAAATTAAACTTGGGATGAAAATACTTATAAGAGAAGGTTCTGCCGCAAAGGATTTTGATGCTTTAAGCAGCTTGATAGAGGAATATCCTGATTTCTGCATGTTTGCAAGTGATGACAAGCATCCTAACGATCTTGTAAAAGGCCATATAAATTTAATGGTGAAAAAAGCTTTAAAATTGGGCTATGACAAAATGAAAGTGCTCCGGTGCGCATGCGTAAACCCGGTAAAACACTATAAACTTGATACAGGGTTGCTTCAAAAAGGTAATAAAGCTGATTTTATTGTTATAGACAGTTTTGAAAGTTTTAAAATTTTAAAAACCGTGATCGACGGAAAATTGGTAGCAGAAGACGGATGGTGCCTGGTTCCTAAAGCAAAATCTGCCTTTGTAAACAATTTTCAGACAAAGCTTAAAAAACCTGAAGATTTTGTAATCAAGTATACAGGCAAAAAAGTTAACGTAATCGAGGCAATAAATGGACAGCTCGTCACAAACAGGCTTTATACCGATCCAAAAGTTTCAGGTGACAATATAGTTTCTGATACTAACAGAGATATACTCAGGATTGCTGTTATAAACCGATATAAGGACTGTCCTCCCACTATTGCTCTTGTTAAAAACTTTGGTTTTAAAAAAGGTGCAATAGCTTCATCAGTTGCTCATGATTCGCACAATATTATTGCAGTCGGCGTTTCTGACGAAGATATAACAAATGCAGTTAACCTTGTCATAAAAAACAAAGGCGGTCTTTCAGTTGTTTATGACGATTTTGAGATGTCTCTGCCGCTGCCGGTTGCAGGCCTTATGACTGATACAGGAGCTTACAAAGTTGCAGAAAGTTATACAAATATAGAAAAAGAAGCAAAAAGCCTCGGATCAAACCTTGATGACCCATTTATGACATTATCCTTCATGGCGCTACTTGTAATACCTGACCTAAAAGTCAGCGATAAAGGCCTGTTTGATGTGAACAAGTTTAAATTCATCGGAATTGACGAACCGTAAATTGGGACACTAACCAACAAAAGTATATTTTTACTATGTCATACCGAGCGAAGTCGAGGCATCTTGCCAATATTATAAGATTACTTCAGAATTGGTAGGATCTTTCGACTCCGCTATCGCTCCGCTCAAGATGACTTTTTAAGCTAATTTATTGAAAATAATCGTTAAACTCCCCCTTAAAAGAATTTCGTGATTTTTCTTGGTGAACGTGTCTTTAGGTGGGCGAGGACTGTCTGAGCCGTAACAAAGTGGAGGCGAGTTCCGCAGCCGACACATTCTGTCTTTTATTACAGTTTAGTGAACTTAGAAAAATAGAAATTATTTTCTGGGGCGCTTTTCTTTTCGTCTACTTTCTTTGTGCGGACAAAGAAAATAGACACGGGTGAAGGGTGGTAAACCCTTCTATAAATATAAAAGTACCTTTATATTTACAAGCAAATTAAAAAGATGGGCAAGACTGCCCATCCTATATAACTTCGCATTCTTTTAGTGACAAAAGAAAACTGTGTTAAGCCCTTTTGAAAAAAGTACTTTTATCCCTTAATCTTTTTAAAAGCCAACTTAGCTTCTTCTCTGTCATCAAAATGAATCGTCTTGTCTTTTAAAATCTGATAATCCTCATGCCCTTTACCTGCAATAACAATCACATCATTCTGACTAGAATTTTTTATAGCTAGCTCAATTGCTAATTTTCTGTCTATTTCAACACTTATCTTTTCTGAATACAAAGATTTAATGCCTGTTAAAATATCCGTAATAACCTGCTGGGGATCTTCTGATCTTGGATTATCAGAAGTAATAATAACTTTATCAGCTAAATCTTCTGCAATTTTTCCCATCTTTGGACGTTTTGTAGCATCCCTGTCTCCGCCGCAACCAAATACACATATTAATTTACCGCCTTCAGGAACAACTTTCCTTGCAGCGTTGAGAACGTTAGAAAGACCGTCAGGAGTATGCGCATAATCTACTATTATCAAAGGTTCTCTTTCAACGACTTCAAACCTGCCTGCAACACCCTTTGTTGATTCAAGAGCTCTTATGCAGGTATCAAGATCAATATTTTCACCAATTCCTATTGCAAGAGCAGCAAGTGCGTTGTATATACTAAAAAGTCCTGTCATAAGAAGATTAACTGTTTTATTACCAAGAGGAGTTTCGCAGTCAAACTTTGATCCGTAAACAGAAAATTCAATATTTTTTGCTTTTATATCTGCATTTTTATTTATCCCGTACGTTAAAATTCTTATTCCTTCAGGAACAGCCGAAATAAAACGTTCTGCGCTCGGGTCATCCATATTTATTACAGCATAGTTATTGCCGTTTTCTTCGTATTTTAATGAGCTAAAAAGCTTGCTCTTCGCCTTAAAATAATTGTCCATTGTAATGTGATAGTCCAGATGATCCTGTGTTAAATTTGTCAATGCTGCAGCAGAAAATTTAGAACAGCCTACTCTGTACTGTTCAAGGGCATGTGAGCTTACTTCCATAACTATACGCTGAATGCCGCTATCCAGCATATTTTTAAAAGTCTGCTGAAGCTCGGGAGACTGAGGAGTAGTATGTTTAGCTTCCCTGTATCCTTCATTTGAAGAAAATCTTTGTCCTAATGTACCAATAAGACCACACTTAAGACCTGCCTGCTCAAAAATATTCTCTACAAGGTGCGTGACAGTTGTTTTTCCGTTTGTACCTGTTACCCCTATCAGTCTGAGTTTTTCGGAAGGAAAATCGTAAAATATGCAGGAAATCTGGGCTAACGTATACTGTGTATCGTCCACAATAATTACAGGAATATCCTGAATATCAATTTCTCTCTGTGCAACAATTGCTGCTGCGCCTTTTTCTACTGCACCTGCTGCATAATTATGCCCGTCAGAATGTTCTCCTACAAGACAAACAAAGATATCACCCTTTTGAACTGTTTTAGAATTATATGATATTCCTTTAATTTCTATTGACTCTATATTAGAAGAATTAATGACTTTTTTTGGTCCTAAATAGTCAGTAATTTTTTGTAAATTCAACTCAACTCTCCTTATTTTTGCAGTTTAATCCGGGGGCATCCGGTTTTATGTTTAAAATTCTTGCTGTTTCAATTGCAACATTGTTAAAGATCGGACCCGCAACAGTACTTCCCCACATTTCAACACCCTTAGGATTATCTACGACAACCATTATTAAAACCTGCGGATTATATGCAGGAAAATACCCCGCAAACGATGTAAATACCTGTCCGGGAAGATACCCTGGACCGTTTGGATTTGGTTTTCTTGACGTACCGGTTTTTCCTGCAACTCTATAATTTGGAATCTTTCCTGCTTTAGCATCAGAAGCCTGTATACTGCTTGAAAGCAATTTTGACATTGTTATGGCTGTTTCCTGAGATAATACTCTTCTTGTTTTTAATCTTTTTAATGATTCTTCCTCACTGTATTTTATAACATGCGGAGTTACCCATATTCCATTATTAGCTATAGCAGCAACTGCTGAAGCTATTTGCATCGGCGTAGAAGCTATACTATAGCCAAACCCGATGGTGGCATGCTTTACCTTATCCCAAGGAGGAGACGGTATAATACCTGCTGATTCACCCGGAAGGTCTATACCCGTTTCGGATCCTATTCCAAAAAGCCTTAGCATATTATAATGCTCGGCAGAAGGGATTTTTAAAGCAACTTTTAAACTTCCTACATTACTGCTGTGTGTTAAAAGGTATTTTAAATCTATTACACCCGGAGCACCCTTTTTAGCATAGTCATAGTTTGTGATTGTCCATTCACCCATTTTTACTTTTCCGGTATCAAGAAATTTTTCGTTCTCCGTAATAGAACCTGTTTCAAGAGCTGATGCAAGTGTCAGGATTTTAAATGTTGATCCCGGAGGGTAAACATCGCTTAAAACCCAGTTTTTAATAACAGATTGTTTAGCTTTATTGTATTTGTTTGGATTATAAGATGGTAAAACAGCAAATCCGTATATTTCACCATTTCTTGGATTCATTACGATGACAGTTCCTCTTTCTGCCTTTGTACTAGCCATCATCTTTGCTAATTCAGTCTCGGCTACATGCTGGATAGTAGAGTCTATGGTAAGTACGACCTTCTTACCTGTTAAGGGCTTAGCCGCATATATAGGATCAGTATTAAAGTCATAAATTACATCCCCTTTTCCATCGTATTCAACAGGCTGAATATTAGGAAGTGCTTCAAGATCTTTTGATCCTGTTTTTTCAACTCCGGCAAACAAATTGGCATCGGGGTTAACGTATCCAAGAATATGAGAAGCTAGATTACTTTGCGGATAAACTCTTTCACTCTTTTTGACAAGATCTAGTCCTCTTAACTGGAGCTTTTTTATCTTGGTAATTGTGTCTCTATCTATACCTTTTGCAAGTGTAATAGTTGAAGCATCAAGTTTATTTAATTTTTCAAGTATTACATCGCTTGGTTGTCTCAGGAATGGAGAAAGTAAGATAGCCATTTTTTCAGGCGGATTATCTTTTGTATAGTATTTGGGATGAGCATAAATATCGTATAGAGTGCTGTCTGAAGCAAGCCTTACACCATTTCTGTCAGTAATTTCTCCTCTGAAAGTAAATGACCTCATCGGCTGACGCATCTGCTTGGCTTTTTCCATTAATTTGCCATGCTCAAAAATTTGCAGCTTAATTAGCTGCATTATAAGAACTAATGCGAACAACAGAAAAAAAGACTGTAGTACAACAGCAAAAAAGCTGTACTTTTTCGGATTAATATTAAAAAGAAAGATCATACTAGTATCCTGAAATTGGTTGAACTTCTACCTTTTCTGATTTATTAACAATCACAGGATTTGTAGTTACTGCTTTAACTTCTAAAACTTTTTCAGCTTTTGTAAGAAAATGAATTTTTGTAATTTTGTCATTAACGTTATAAAAAGATCTTGCGTAGTCTACTTTGTTTTGAAGTTCAATATTATCATAATTGACGTCATTAGCTTTGTTATGATAAGCAATTATTGCATTTTCCTTTGCAATAACCATTGAATAACTGACTACAGAGATAAGAATAGATACTCCGAGCACGCAGGATAAAAAACGGTTAAACTTAAAAACCGGTAATTGACGTACATCTTCGTATACAGGAAAATCAGCCCTAATAATAGGATTGTGCATAGGGCTTTGTTTTGCCTTTTTATATGCAGCACTTTTTATTGACGATACCATTTACTTTACTCCACTATTTAATTTTTTTTGCTAGCCTTAATTTTGCGCTCCTTGATGGAGGATTCTCTCTAATTTCTTCCTTAGTTGCCGTTATAGGTTTTTTTGTCAAAATTTCGATCTGACCTGATTCACATTCACAAATTAATTGATGTGGAAGACACCTACAATTAGAACTGTAATACTTAAATAAATTTTTGACAAGTCTATCTTCCAAAGAATGAAAACTTATTACAGCTATTCTAGCATCAATTGCCAATAAAGGAATCACCTCTTTCATTGAATTTTCAAAATTTTGTAACTCGTTGTTAACAGCTATTCGTAGTGCCTGAAAAATCCTTGTAGCAGGATGAATCTTTGACTTAAAAGCTGGTACTGCTGTTTTAACTATATTTGCAAGTTCGGTAGTGGTTTTTATCTGATTATTCCTACGTTTTTCTGAAATGCTTTTGGCTATTCTTTTTGAATATCTTTCTTCCCCATATTCACTAAATATTCTGACTAAATCGAATTCTGACCAGGTATTAACTATGTCATAAGCTGTTAAAGGGTTATTTGGATTAAATCTCATATCGAGGAAAGATTCCTTTAAAAAACTAAAACCTCTTTCCCCACTTGTTAGCTGATAATAAGATGCACCAAGGTCAAAGAGAATTCCCCCGGTAATTTTTTCAATATTAAGATCTTGTAATATTCTGGGTAGATCAATATAATTAGCTTTTACAATTGTAACAATGTTACTGTAAGGCTCTAAATTTCTTGTTGCAGTCTCAATAGCAACAGGATCAGCATCAATGGCAATAAGTCTGCCGTCAGGATGAATCTTTGCAGCAATCTCTCTTGAATGCCCTGCACCTCCGACAGTGGCATCAACATAAATTAAACCATGCCGAAGGTTTAATCCTTCCAGGGTTTCTTCTAACATTACAGGTTTATGTACAAATTCTGTCACTTTACCTCAAAATCCGTTTATAAATATCAACTCCGTTGGGTTATCTGGAGGTAAGACAGACATTTTTCAATCGACGACAAATGATTGGAAAGAAAAGTATAAATTTTTAAGAAAACCAAAAATCATACTTAAGTATGAGCTATAATTCTTTCTCTGTCTACCATTCCAGTTTTTATATCATGAACATGTTTTCAAAATAAATCAACGTTTTTTTTTTAAATGATACAAAATTTAGCAAAACTTTTTTTATTAATAAATACATATTAGATTTTAAGAAATTATTCAACAAATATGTATACTATTTATCACTGATATTTTTTTGTATTTCTGAAGTTTGAGATTAAGTAACAAAATAGTGAATAAGTTACGTTAAAGAACTTCTATCTAAATTAGTTTATTGTATGCGATAAACTGACAAACAGAATTCTAATAATGATTGTATGTTGGTATCGCAAAATTTTTTAAATTCGCGATTGCTGTAATGTTAATTATAAAAAAATTTAATCTTTGCAATCGCTCACCCTTTCAGGGCAGTAAAAAATTTTGCTGTATTATTCGCATATAACTGAGCCTAATAAACAGTTTTATAGCTCCAATTTTGCTTAAACTTACACTCTGATTGAAATATAATTAGTTTTAATTTGTAATTAAGAAGATAAATAAAAAAAAACTTTAGCGATAAATTGTAGTGAAGATAATTTGGCTGGTTGAGCTGGGAGCATAAGTTTAAGCAAAATTTCCGCAAGAAAACTGTTTAAAGGCTCAGTAATATGCTTTTTGATAAATCAAAAGATCAATTTAAATATTTCTCAAGAA